>Ga0308157_10000377_pt1 | contig 156416 bp, 142 predicted proteins | sample PhyBR1_FD_201035 | JGI IMG/M metagenome (GOLD analysis project Ga0308157, IMG submission 201035) | Phyllosphere microbial communities from UC Gill Tract Community Farm, Albany, California, United States - DLSLB.R1 | ecosystem: Host-associated > Plants > Phyllosphere > Unclassified | place... | reverse complement strand
CGCTTGACTTATTAGGTCGCAAAGTCATTTTGCAGTCCAAAGGCAAGATCATTCGTGATTACACCTCAAACATAATGAAATGGTGCGGTGAGTATGCCCTTGATAAAGACATGCGCAAATTTGTTTGGGCGCTCACCAAACTTTGCGCCGAATGGAACACCCTAACCGTCCGCCTCATGCTCATGGCTCGAAAAGACCGTGAGATTATCTCAGCCGCCTCGGATGACTTTTTGATGTATTCAGGTTATGTCATGATGGGCTACCACTGGGCGCGGATGGCAGCCATTGCTTATGATAAGCTCAAAAACGGCGGCACGGAATCGCCTGAATTTTACACCGCCAAAGTGCAAACGGCTGATTTTTACTTTGATAAAATCCTGCCGCGAACCTCAGGTCACGCTGAAGGCATGGTTGCCCCAAGCGAGAGCATGATGGCAATGGATATTGATAGCTTTGCGTTCCTTGATTAAAAAGTTTTAGAGTTTAATGTTAAAAAAAGCGCTCAAGTTGGGCGCTTTTTTAATGGTAACTACTGAACTTTCAGCAAATTTTTATCGCAAACTTGGATTAAGGCAAACTTACAAAAGCGCATCACGAACGTCTCAAACCTTCATTGTGAATAGCAGATTATTTTTTTAAGCTAAATTAACAGCAAAAATTTAAAACATAACTATCAAAGAAATAATGAGGTCAGCTAAAATGAGAACTTTTAAAAGTTTAAGCGCCGTAGTGCTATCGTCAGCACTTTTATTGGCAAGCTTGAGCATGACCGCCCAAGCTCAAAATACGGCGGCTACGGCAACGCCCATTCAGTTTACCAAAGGTCAAGTCAGCACCGTTATCAGCGGTAAGCTGTCGCCAAAGCAAGACGCTCAGTGGTATCAATTTAAAGCAACCGCCGGTCAATTTGCGCTGATTAATATCACGCCGCTTGCAGGAACGTCTGAGACCGCGAACGTGGGTATCTTACATATGCCCGACGGCAGCGAAGATGGCAACAAAGGCGGCATCGTTTACCAAGGCTGCTTACCAAAAACCGGCACTTATAAGTTAAAAATGGGTCGCAATTTGATGGCAACTCATGGCAAAACCGCAGGCTACCGAACCGAAGTGATTATTTTGCCAGAATATGCCAGCCGTGAGCTTTGCAATTAGTGTTGCAGCTTAAACGGCATTAAATGAACAAATCGGTAATCGGCGCAGGGCAACTTGCCAAGATTTTTTTATGATAAATGTCGCTTAAGTCTTCAACTTCAACGCAAATTTGTAAGGTGGCGCGACCGGACTGCGATTCGCAAAGCGCCTTATCAATGGTAGTGACCAAAAGCGCGGCAAGGCTATCTTTGGTTGCTTGATCACGCCCTGCCATTATTTTTAATTGTGCGTAAATAAAGCCATCAGCTTGTTCATCGTCTTCAACGCCCACCAAAAATGTTGGAACGTTCAGCAATCGCGATTTAATATCGGTTGCTGATTTAAAGTGACCACTCTCCCAAAGGGCTTTATTGAGTGTTTTAAGTAATTGCTCACTGTGGGGAATGACGACATTTGGCGTGGCTTGAATGGTTAAATGCGGCATAACTTTTCCTTGTTTTTGTCAATAATTATTGCAAATATTTTTATGGGTTCAAATTTAAATTGGTTAAAACCTAAGCATTTTCGCTAATATCAGCAAATTTAGCGTTTAAAGCCGTTGCCAAATCATTTGGCGCTAATTCAATTTCCAAACCTCGGCGACCAGCGCTCACAAAAATGGTGGCAAAGTCAGCTGCCGAGTTGTCAATCACCGTTGGTAAGCGCTTTTTTTGACCTAAGGGACTGACGCCGCCCAAAACGTAACCGGTGCTTTTTAATACCAAATTTGGCTCTGCCAGTTGCACTTTTTTGCACCCCAAAGCCTTTGCCATTTTTTTAAAATTTAACGTGGTGGTAACAGGAACAATCGCCACGGCAAGGGCTTTGCTGTCGGTTTGCACGACCAAGGTTTTAAAAATCTGCGCGCCATCCTTATTCATTTTTTCAGCAGCTTCAAGCCCAAACGACGCGGCGTTACTGTCGTGGTCGAACTCATGAATGCGGTAGGTTAATTTGAGCTTATCAGCAAGGTTAATGGCAGGCGTCATTGACTCTCCAGTAAAATACGACAAAATTTCGGCTAAAAAATTGTTAAAGTCATCTCATCTTACGCAAAATAGATGCCGAAATAAACCATTTTAAGTGTTGGTTAATAAAGTGCATATATCGCTTTGATGGCTTTTATGGCATCATAATCAGCATGCTATTGCCCATTTGACCCCTTTTTTAGTTATGATTAATCTATGATGATGCCAAAATTTTTACAAAATAAAGCCAAGCGCAAGGTCAGTAAAACAACATTGCCACTGCCTTACGCCAATGCGCCCATCAATCAGCTGTACCGAAAGCTGTCGGGACAAGCGCTTGATGTGGCGGTCAAGCCAAAACTGCTTGGCGAGCTGCCAAACATTATTGATGACGGTACGCTCACCTTTTATGTACTTCAAGATTATTCGCGATCGAACAGCATTTTGATCGATTTGCAGTCGCAAGAATATGGCTTGCCGCCAGCGCTTGCTCAAGTTCAAGATACCGCGCACCACATCGATGAAAACGCCGCGATTGTTTTTTTGCATCATCCCAAAGCCAAAAATGATCAGCTCTCCCCGCGATTAGCAAGGCTTGTGGCGGCGAGTTTGCAGTTTCCTGAGTTAAACATTCAACTGGTTCCAGTATCGATTTTGTGGGGTCGCGCCCCTGAAAAAGAGGACTCGCTATTTAAGCTTTTGGTCGCGGACAACTGGCAAGACCCAAGCATCAGCAAGCAGCTGTTTAATATCGGCGTGATGGGTCGCGATACTTTTGTTCAATTTCATGAGCCACAGGATTTACGGGCGCTGATTCAAGATTATTTATATGATGGTGAGGACGCGCCAACTGACTTGGTCAATTCAAATCTTAATCAAAAAACAAGCAGCCGCGACCTTATCGGCAGCGATATTGCCAATCGCGAGTTGGTTCAGCATTTACAATCGCAATTGGGTGGGTATTTGGATAAGCAGCGCGCTTGTATGCTGGGTCCTGATTTGTCCGATAAGCGCAACTTGGTGGACAAACTTATTTACTCGCCGGCGCTCAAACATGCCATCGAGCGTGAAGCCGACGAAGAAAACATCAGCGAAAAAGAAGCTCGGGCTCGGGCGCGCGGCTATGCTTATGAGATGGTCAATGACTACTCTTATCCGATCATCCGCGTGTTTGATAAGTTTTTGACTTGGCTTTGGACTCAGCTTTATGATGGCGTTGAGGTTCATCATTTTGAGCGCGTTCGGGCATTGGCAGCGGATTATGAGGTCATTTATGTGCCTTGTCATCGCAGCCATGTGGATTATTTATTGCTATCCTACGTGATTTATAAGCGTGGCTTGAGTATCCCTTACATTGCTGCCGGTGACAATTTGGACGCGCCGGTTTTAGGGTCACTACTTCGCGGCGCGGTGGCGTTTTTTATCCGCCGAAGCTTTCGCGGCAATGCCCTTTATACGGCGGTGCTTCGCGAATATTTACATACGCTGATCACCCGAAATACGCCGATTGAATACTTTATTGAGGGCGGCCGCTCACGATCAGGGCGACTGTTGCCGCCAAAAATGGGTATGCTTGCGATGACGGTTCATAGCCAACTTCGTAAAACCAATAAGCCGGTGGTCTTTATCCCAACCTTTATTGGCTATGAGCGCATCATGGAAGGCGGCACTTATATTGGCGAGCTTAAAGGCAAACCCAAAGAATCTGAGTCACTCATGGGACTGTTAAAGGTCAGCCGAAAAATTGAACGTATTTTTGGGGATGTTCATTTAAGCTTTGGCACGCCTTTATATTTAAGCGACTTTATGACTAAGTTTGATGTCGCGCCAAACAGTTTGCCGCCCGATCGCACCGACACGCCGTTTGATAAAAACGCCAGCGCTATGGTAGATAATATCGGCGTGAAAATCATGCAAAATATCAATAAGGCGGCGGTGATTAATCCGGTGTCACTGCTTTCACTGGTCTTATTGTCCGCACCAAAAAATGCCCTTGATGAAAACGTTTGCCGCGAGCAAATCGCCCTTTATCAAGGTATTGCCCGAGCGATGCCGTATGCCGATGATACCGTCATCACCGATTTGACGCCGCAGCAAATCATTGATTACGGCATTAAGCTTAAACTCATTGAGCGAACGCCGCACATTTTAGGTGACATTATCAAAGTTGCCGATAAGCAAGCCGCGCTGCTCAGCTACTTCCGAAATAACATTTTGCACGTGTTTATTTTGCTGTCGTTTTTGGCGGCGCTTGTGGCACGAAATGGTCGCATTAAACGCAGCCGATTTGATGAGATCGTCACCCGACTTTATCCGTTTTTACAAAGCGAGCTGTTTTTATATTATCCGGCGCACGGTTTGATGGCGGTACTTAATCAAAAAATTGACAACCTCATTGAGCATCAATTGATTGTGGATTTGGGCGATGGTTATTTGAGCATTCCGGACGCCAATAGCCGTCACTATCAGCAGTTAGAAGTTCTGTCAGCTCCCGTGGCGCAAAGCCTTGAGCGCTACTTTATGACCCTTGTTTTACTATCACAGCAAGGCTCGGGCAATTTGACTGCCGATGAAGTCATTGATTTGTGTCATTTGCTTGGTCAGCGCTTATCGGTGCTTTATGCTGATGATATTCCGGACTTTTTTGACCGATCGCTGTTTATCAGCTTTGTGAATGCGCTGATTCGCTTAGATTATTTGCAAAAAGATGAGGCAACGGGCGTATTAAGTTTTGATCAGCGCATTGATGACATTGCTTATTATGCCAAATATGTACTTAGCCCCGATGTGATGCAAATTTTAAAGCAAGTGGCAAGCCTTGATGAGGTCGCGATGACTCATGCGATGACGGAAATTAATAAGAAAAAATCGCTGTTTAGCCGAAAACGCTAATTAAAAAAAGTTAATTGAAATACCAACAATAAAAAAGACCGCTTAAATTGAGCGGTCTTTTTTTAATGTTCACCATTTATTCATTAACTGGCGATTTTTTTGTATTTCATGCGTTTTGGGGTGGCATCATCGCCAAGCTGTTTTTTACGATAAGCTTCAAACTCAGAATAGTTGCCATCAAACCAAATTGGACCTTCGTCTTCAAAGGCTAAAATATGAGTGGCAATACGGTCAAGGAACCAGCGGTCATGCGACACGACCATTACCGACCCGGGGAACACCTGAATGGCATCCTCAAGGGCGCGCAAAGTTTCGATGTCCAAGTCGTTTGACGGCTCATCAAGCAAGATGACGTTGGCGCCTTGCTTGAGCGTTTTTGCCAGTTGCAAGCGGTTGCGCTCACCGCCGGACAGTTGACCGACGTATTTTTGTTGGTCTTGACCTTTAAAGTTAAAGCGACCGATATAAGCTCGGCTTGGCGTGGTGTAATCACCAACGGTGATGATGTCCAAACCATCCGACACTTCTTCCCAAACGGTTTTTTTGTCGTCCAAGTTATCGCGAACCTGACCCACGTAAGCGACGCTCACGCTCTCTCCCAAGTCTACCGAGCCGGTATCGGGCTTGTCTTTACCAGTAATCATGTTAAATAGCGTGGTTTTTCCCGCGCCGTTGGGACCAATAATCCCGACAATCGCGCCGGCAGGAACGTTAAAGCTTAAGTTTTCATAAAGCAGTCGGTCGCCAAACGATTTTGAGATGTCATTAACTTCAATGACTTTGTTACCCAATCTTGGACCTGGTGGAATATAAATTTCCGCCGTTTCATTACGCTGCTGGAACTCTTTTGAGTTCAATTCCTCAAAGCGCTGAACGCGAGATTTGGACTTGGCTTGCTGACCTTTTTGGTTTTTGCGAATCCACTCAAGCTCTTTTTTAAGCGCTTTAGCAAACGATTCTTCTTGCTTTTGCTGCTGCTCTAAGCGCTTGTTTTTTTGCTCAAGCCACTCGGTATAGTTGCCCTCATAAGGATAACCATGACCGCGATCAAGCTCCAAAATCCACTGCGCCACATTGTCTAAGAAGTAGCGATCATGGGTAATGGCAACAATCGTGCCGCTGTAATTTTGTAAAAACTGCTCAAGCCAAGCGACCGATTCGGCGTCCAAATGGTTGGTTGGTTCATCAAGAAGCAGCATATCTGGGCGTGACAAAAGTAGTCGACACAAGGCAACTCGGCGTTTTTCGCCCCCTGATAATTTGCTGACATCCGCGTCCCAAGGTGGCAAACGAAGTGCATCCGCCGCTTTTTCAAGCTGAGTGTTTAAATTATGAGCGTCCCAAGATTGGATGATGTCTTCCATCTTGCCTTGCTCTTCGGCAAGCTTATCAAAGTCAGCGTCCGGCTCGGCATATTCGGCATAAATGGCATCAAGGCGCGCGAGTGCATCTAGCGCCTCACGCATACCATCTTCAACGTTACCGCGAACGTCTTTGGTTTCATCCAATTGTGGTTCTTGCGGCAAATAACCGACTTTGGTTCCCGTTTGCGCTCGCGCCTCACCGCTAAAGTCTTTATCCACCCCTGCCATGATTCGCAGCAAGGTTGATTTTCCAGCGCCATTAATCCCAAGAACGCCGATTTTGGCACCAGGGAAAAAGGATAAGTTGATATTTTTTAGAATTTCGCGCTTAGGCGGAACAAGTTTTGACACGTTGTTCATCGTGTAGATATATTGTGCCATTGATTCTCCGATGGTCAGCTAAAGGTTAACAGCGATAATGCTGAAAAACACAAAGCGATGAGCAAAAAAATTAACAATAACAATCGCTTTAAGCTTTTACAATAAGCCATAAAAATTGTTCGTCATTATCGCATTGTGGGGCGGCGGCTGCAAGCAAGGCTCAGCAATTTGCTGATTTCGAGGCAATTTTCAATCCTCAAAATGAATGTTTTGATAATTTATCCAAAAATTGGCATAATCTTGGTATGAATAACAATAAATCCAATCAAAAAACGTCAGTATAATAGTCGTATAATAATAAGGAGTTGCCTCATGACAGACGCCATGAATATCACGCATAACCAATCAGCTCAGCGCTTCAATATCACTATCGATGGTAAAACAGGCTATTTAAGCTATCAAGATTTGGGTGATCGCTTGGTGTTTGATCACACCATTGTCCCACAAGCGCTTGGTGGTCGCGGCGTTGGCTCAGCACTGGTCAAGCACGGTCTTGATTTTGCCCGCGATCAGCACAAAAAAGTCGTTCCACAGTGCTCATTTGTCGCCAATTACTTAAGCAAGCACCCTGAATATCAAGATTTAAAAGCATAATGCTTTACTTAATGATCAGGCAATCACGGAACACCACTAGCATTTAACCATTAATTATTTTTAACCGTTAATCCTAAAAGCCCGACTGTCCGACCGCTTTTGCCTCGCCTTTTGATGCCACTTTTTAGTGATGTTAAAAAAGCAACAAACAAAAGCGGCGACAGCTGGGTTTTTTGCCCAACCTCAAGCCATTTTTTTCCAAATTATAAGGATAATAGTATGAGTAGCTTATCTGACGACCAAGTTGACTTACAGCTCGAGAACTTGGCAGGCTGGCAGCGCGATGGCAACAGCATCGTTAAGACCTATCATTTTAATGACTTTATTGAAGCGATGAGCTTTATGAACCAAGCGGCGTTTTACGCTGAAGCTTTGGAGCATCATCCAGAATGGCGCAACATTTATAACGTCGTTGAGGTGCGCTTGATGAGTCATGAAACTGGCGGCATCACCAGCCACGACATTCGCTTGGCAAAACGAATGGAATATATCTTAAAGCCGAAACATTTTTAAATTAGCTGATCTTAAAAATAACGTTTAAAAACAGCTTTTGATAATAGGTAGTTTTCAAATAATTCAATTTTAAAAAGTTGTAATTACATCATCAAGCATAAAAAAACGTCCTAAACTTAGGACGTTTTTTTTGAAACTATCTTTTTGTAAGCTAATTAAATGTTAGCCCAGACCGCATTACATTCTGCGGCTTACAAAAGCGACGATGAACAAAATCACTGCAACAACTAAGAAAATATAAGCTAGGTTTGATGAAAGACCCGCCACACCGCCGAAACCTAATGCACTTGCGATCAAAGCGATCACTGCGAAAATAATAGCCCACTGAAACATAACTCTTCTCCTCATAAATGGTTGATGTTGCTCATCTAATTTGATGCTCAATAAATTGGCTTATTGACGTTACTTATCTGTTATTGTTTGTCTTCATCAGATTAGATGCAGTTTATTGATGGTAGTTAAAACAGCACCCGATGTTGTTCAGCGCTTAGACCATGGAAGTAGAGTAGCAATATTTTTTGATATTCTGCGTTCCTTTTAGTAAGGATGACGCTATGTTATGTAATCTGTGTAGTAGTATTACGAGAATTGTAGCGAAATTGAGGATTCAGACAGTATTTGCTTATACTGTTCAAGCGTTGTGTGTCAAATTTCATCCCAAAAAAGCGTTTTATGACCACTTAAAATAAGGAGTCGGCAATGACTACCCCCTCAAAAATAGATAATAATATCAATCAAAGCGGCAATTTAACTGATCAAACCTTAAAAAATAACACGACTCAATCTAATCACGATCAAGATCGCAATTTTGATATCGTATTATTTGGCGCAACGAGCTTTGTTGGTAAGCTGACCGCAGAATACTTGGCAAAATTTTTGGCAGACGGCAAATGGTTTCCAAATGCTGACTTAACGCCGACCGCAAGCCAAGACCATTCAACCACGACTTTACGCTTTGCCATTGCCGGTCGCGATAACGCCAAGCTTGAAACGTTAAAACAATCGCTGCTGGCGAATCATGATCAAAAAAAGGCAGTCAATAAAACATCACAAGATATTGATATTGCCATTATTATTGCTGACAGTGATGATGAAAGCAGCCTTGAGGCAATGGTCAAACAAACCCGAGTCATCATCTCAACTGTCGGACCTTATCTAACCTTTGGCGAAAATTTGATCAAAGCTTGCGCCAATTTTGGCACCGATTATGTTGATTTGACCGGCGAAGCAATTTTTATTAAAGACATGATGGATCGCTATCAAGATGCCGCAAAACGTAGCGGCGCGCGAATTGTAAACTCTTGCGGATTTGATTCAATTCCATCGGACTTAGGGGTTTATTTCACTCAAAACGCGGCAAAAGCACAATTTAATCAGCCGTGCTCAGAGATTCATATGCGCGTAAAAGCCGCCAAAGGTGGACTTTCGGGCGGAACGGTTGCCTCTATGGCAACGATATTTGGCGAAGTTGGTCATGATAAAGCGCGCCGCCGCCAGCTTGCCAATCCTTATTTATTAAATGATGATCCGAACGTCCCAACCGTCCGCCAAGAAAAACTCGATAAACCGCAATATGATATCAACCATAATCGCTGGCTTGCGCCTTTTGTGATGGAAAGTATCAATTCAAGGATCGTTCATCGCAGTAATCAGTTGCAAGGTTATGCTTATGGTCGCGATTTTAAATATGATGAAGCCATTTGGATGAGCGATGGCATCAAAGGTCAGCTGATGAGCGTTGGCATGAGCGCCGGAATCATAGCGTTTGCGGTCGCCATGAGTAATCAAACCAGCCGCCAGTTTTTATCGGATCACGTTTTGCCAAAATCTGGAACAGGACCTTCTAAAACCGATCAAGATCAAGGCTATTTTGACATTCGCTTTTTTGGTCAAACCCCAGATCAAAAATTGATCGCAACCCAAGTGACCGGTGATAAAGACCCCGGCTACGGCAGCACCTCAAGGATGCTGGCGCAAGCTGCATTGTGCTTGGCTTTAGATGTTGCTAAATCTGACGTTCAAGGTGGGTTTTGGACGCCCGCTTCAGCGCTTGGGGACAAGCTGATTGAGCGCTTAGAAGCCTTTGCTGGGATTCATTTTTCAGTGAGTGAAGAAAAGGCTTAGCACTGATAAAGCTTGGCACTGATAATTCTTAGCACTGATATTAATTTGTTCCATATTCCTTAATTATACCGCCTAGTTTAGGTGGTTTTTTTATGGTTGGCGTTTGACATTGGTTAGTCCCGCTTCACTGTTTTTCATCGTATGCTTTAAGTAAATAGTCTTGCTGTTTTTGAGCCTATTGCTACATATCACTACACATTATTAGCGTAATCATACAGTGAAACTCAAACGCTTGGCTTACCATGAGAGCTGGCAAAACCTTATTGCTATAATGACTTAATGATAGTTCTTAATGACAGTTTAGGAGGAAAAAATGAAAATGAACGTATTGACTGGCGCGGTGATGGCTGCCGGATTGGTTATGGCAGCAAGCTCTGCAAATGCTGCGATGAAAACAGATGGTCACGGTAACGTCGGTTATGATACGTATGAAGAGTGCGTAGCAGCTATTGAAGATGGTTCAGCCAAATTTTATACTCCTTATACGTATCAGCAACCTAAGCGCCAAGCGGGCGAAGCAAGCGTCAAAAAAATGCGCTTGTCCGATGTGGCAATTCCTAAGCACATCATCAGCGGTCAATCCTTAAAAGCTGATCATTATAAAGGCGGCGCTTGTGATTTGGGCGTTGGTCAGTCAAACGGTCGTTATGGCGTTTCAGGAGCGTTGGTTGGCAAATATGTGCCGATTGCCGCAGACATGCCAGTCAACGTTTATATGGATAAAAAAGGCAATCCAGTTCGGGTGACTATGCAGCAATGTGACAACCATTTTAGCAATAAGTTCCCCATGCCAGTTGCCTACACCGCTCAAAGCACTGAAGCGCCTGCTCCTGATGCCGAAATTGCAATTCAAGAGGCGCGAACCGTCGAGCCGATCGTCGTTGAAACCAATCGCGTGATTCGCCCATCAACAACAGGATACCGCGTGAAAGAGGTGATCGTTGCCCCTGAATCGCAAATTAAGCGGGTAAATACCAATGCCGGAACCGCAATTGCTATCGAAGATGGCAAAAAAGCGGTGGTCGTTGGTCAAGAGGTGGATGAAGCCATTTTAAATGATACTGAAATCGATGGCACTTTTCCGGTGATTCAAGTCCCTAATGCTGGAACTACTCAGCGCTTGGTAGAAGCGGATGCTGATGAGGTTGTGATTATTGAATAAGGGTAATTGACAGGATAGTTGTCAGTTAAATAACAGCAGTTATAAACATAAAAAGCGGCTCATTAATGAAGCCGCTTTTTATTGAACTGTTAAAAGTCTGGTTGCTTAAATTATTGCTATTTTTTGCCTTTTTTCACGCCAGCTTCTTGTAATAACGCACCAAACGTACCAATTTTTGCTGGGGCTTCAGATTTTGGCTTGGCAGCTTTTGTGGCTTTTGGACGGCTATTGTTGCTGTCTTTACGCGGCGCTGAGTGATTTTTACCACCTTTATTTTGCGGAGCTTGGCGTGGCTGATCAGATTGAGCTTTGGCTTTTGGGGCGCTTTGAGATGGCGCAGCTTTCGACGATTGCGCCGATTTTTCTTGCTCCGCTTTCATGCTAAAGCCAATGCGACCGCGGGCTTCATCGATAGAAATGACGCGAACGCTGACGATATCGCCGGGTTTGACGCGGTTCATAGGGTCAGCAACAAAGTCATTTGCCATCTGCGAGATATGAACCAAGCCATCTTGATGAACGCCCACATCAACAAAGCAGCCAAAGGCGGTAACGTTGGTCACCACGCCTTCTAAAATCATGCCCTCAGTCAAGTCTTTGATGCTGTTAACATCATCGCGGAACTTTGCCGTTTTAAATTCAGGTCTTGGGTCGTGAGCAGGTTTGGCAAGCTCGTCGATAATGGCGTTAATACCAACGCCACTGTCATCATTAACGGCTTTGGTATCCAAGCGGCTTAACGCCTCAACGTTGCCAAGCACGTCATCGATACTTAATCCTGATTGGCTAAGCAGCTCATTGACTAGCGCATAGCTTTCAGGATGAACCCCGGTGGCATCAAGGGCATTGTCTCCTGAGCGAATCCGCAAAAATCCGGCGGCTTGCTCAAAGGTTTTGCTGCCAAGTCTTGGAACATTTTTTAAACCTTCACGGCTTAAAAATGCGCCATTATCGCGGCGATAATTGACGATTTGCTGAGCTACGTTGCGGTTAAGCCCTGCAATGTGCGCCAAAATCGCAGGGCTTGCGGTATTCACATCAACGCCCACGCTATTGACGCTGTCTTGGGTCACTTTATCTAGGCTGTCAGCAAGCTGGTTTTGGTTCACATCGTGTTGATATTGACCAACGCCGATGGCTTTTGGGTCGACTTTGACCAACTCTGACAATGGGTCTTGAAGTCTGCGCGCAATTGACACCGCACCGCGAACCGAAACGTCTAATTCTGGCAGCTCATCGCTTGCAAGCTCACTTGCTGAATAAACGGACGCTCCTGATTCATTAACAATGACCGCTCGCGCTTTTAAATTGCTGTTTGCAGCTAATATCTCTTTGATCATGGCGTCAGTTTCACGGCTTGCCGTACCATTACCAATAGCGATCAAATCGACATTGTAACTGCTTAACAAGTCATCAATGACCGCTCGAGCTTCCGCCATTTTATTGTCAGGCGCAAATGGATAAACGGTTGCCGTGACAAACTTGCCGTCTTTATCCGTCATGACCTGACCTTGATCATCAATCAATGCCATTTTGACACCATGACGGATGCCCGGATCAACGCCCAAGATCACTTTGCGACCAGCAGGCGCCGCCATCAATAAGTGCTGCAAATTATTGGCAAACACGTCAATGGCATCAGCTTCTGCTGCCAAGCGTTTTTCTGTGAGCAGTCGATGCTCAATATGCGGTCGCCATTTGTCCGACCAAAGCTTATTTGCCGCCTCTAACAAAAACTCGCGGCGAGCACTTGGCTCCGTTTGTGCCAAATGAAAATGGCGGACAATTTTTTCAATAAACGGCGCATCTTCGCCATCGATTTTAAGTCCAAGCACGTTTTCTTGGCGACCGCGAAGCATGGCAAGCAAGCGGTGATTCGGAAGGCGCGCTAGGCTTTCTGAATGCTCAAAGTAGTCTTTGAATTTTTCACCGACCTCACGCTTATCATCACTTGCAACGTTTGAAACGATTTGCGCGGTTTTGGCAAAGCTTTGACGAAGCTCATCAAGTAAATCTAAAGCTTGCGTCCAGTCATCAATGATGATCGCTTGAACCCCAATAAGCTGCTTGTCACTGTTGTTAAATGCCTCTAAATCAACATCTTGATTTTCAGCATCGTCCGCCGCTGTTGGCAGTTGATAATCGGCAAGCGCGGCGATTGGCTCAACGTTAGTATTTAAGATCGATTCGGCAATTGGCGCAAGCCCTACGGCGCGAGCTTTTGCCGCCAGTGAGCGGCGGCGCGGTCGATACGGCAAATAAATATCTTCAAGCTCAAGCTTTGATTTGGCAGCCTCAATTCGGCGCGTCAATTCATCGGTTAAATTGCCTTGATTGCTCAAAAGTTCAATGATTTTTTGGCGGCGGCTTGCCATATCGCGCTCATAATTGAGCGCTTTTTCAAGCGCTCGCAGCTTGATATCATCCAAATTTTGAGTTTTATCTTTACGATAACGGGCAATAAAGGGCACAGTCGCCCCTTCATCATAAAGGGTAACAAATGCCGCCACTTGAGCTTGAGTAACCCCAAGCTGAGTGGCTAATTTGGCATGAATCAAAGCCGATTGGTCAGCTGTCAGCTGATCTTGAAAAGACGTTTGGGAATCAGTGCTACTCATAACCGTATCAATCGTTAAAAAATATAATTTGGCATTATAGCAAAAAGCGCTTGAATAAAAATCATTTTTATTTTTCCGTTTACCCGCCATTTTTTAAGCCAAATTTGCCGACCGCCTTTCGGTAAACAAACGCATACAGCAAATATGCGCCTAAGTGATGCAAAAGTTTGTACAATCTTATAAACTAAAGTGGTAAGTAAGGTTTTTTGCCAAAGTTTAATTTTGCTCAGGCAGTGAGGATCATTTCAGCACGATGGCGGTTTGATAACACCAAAACAAAAGCGGCAACCAGAACAAAACGGACAATAATAACGGTTTTTTAGGGGATATTTGCATGACGGACAATACCAATAGCAACATCAATATGGACAACATGACTCAGCGCATTTTAGTGGTGGATGACGATGCCAGATTGCGCTCTTTACTTCAGCGGTTTTTAGAGGACGACGGCTTTGTAGTTCGAACGGCTCATGATGCCAGCCAAATGGACAAACTGATGCAGCGTGAGCTGTTCTCATTGGTCGTTCTTGATTTGATGCTGCCAGGTGAGGACGGTATCAGCATTTGTAAGCGCTTACGCGAGGACAATGCTGACATTCCGATTATTATGCTCACCGCCAAAGGTGGCGACGCTGACCGTATTGCTGGTCTTGAAGCAGGCGCGGACGATTATTTACCCAAGCCCTTTAACCCAAAAGAGCTGCTGGCACGAATCAAAGCGGTGCTACGCCGTCAAAACCGCGAGCTTCCAGGCGCGCCAAGCTATCAATTAGAAGTTGTTGAATTTGGACCTTGGACGCTTGATTTGTCCACTCGAACGCTCAAACGCGACGGCAACGTGGTCACTTTAACCACGGGCGAATTTTCCGTATTAAAAGCATTAGTTCAGCATCCGCGTGAGCCATTGACCCGCGATAAGCTTATGAACTTGGCTCGCGGTCGTGAGTGGGGCGCAATGGAGCGCTCAATCGACGTTCAAGTCTCACGCCTTCGCCGCTTGATTGAAGACAATCCTTCACAAGCGCGCTATATCCAAACCGTTTGGGGCGTGGGCTACGTGTTTGTTCCCGATGAAACCTCAGCAGAAGATAAAGCAGTTTCAGAAAATGCCGTATCTCCTGAAGCTTAGCCATTATTTAACCCTAAAAAACCGATGGTCATCAAGTATGCCATCGGTTTTATCATTTTTTTTATAGTTTAAAACCATGAAACCCTTAACGAAGCTGGCTGTCTTTACTGCCGCGGCGGTTAAATAGCTCAATTTTTTTCGCCTGACTTTCAAGCGCGCTTTGACAGCGAACGCAGTGCTGAACGCCTTTTAAAGCTTTTCGGCGCGCCTCCGGAATCGCCTCGCCGCACTCATCGCAGTATTCTGCGCTATCCCCCGTTGGTAGCGCCCGCCGAGCGCGGTCGAGCGCATCATTAACCGTGGCGTCCATTTGCTCATGCTCAGCCCCATCTCGTGACCAACCTCCTGCCATATCATTATCCTTGTTATTTTATAAAAACAGTTGAATAACAATAAGATGGCGGCAATTGCTCAATTTTCAATGGCAGAGTCGATGACTAGTTTTTCGGCTGAAGTGCCACCACTTGACCGTGAACGTTGATGCTGTCATCACTCATCAGGCAAACGTAGCCTGCCATGATGTCCTCAGGCGTTTTAAGGCTCAGCGGATTCTCCCCCGGATAGGCGTGAGCGCGCATGTTGGTTCGGGTCGCGCCAGGGTTAATGCAATTAAAGCGCAAATTGGTGGTATTTTGCGTTTCTTGAGTGAAAATATCGCTCATGCCTTCAACTGCTTGCTTGGATAACGCATAAGCGCCCCAAAATGCTCGCGGATGTGTGCCAACCGAGCTTGAGGTAAATACAATCGAGCCATTTGGCGCAGCTTTTAACCGTGGCAGCATGGCTTGGGTCAGCATCAGCGTTGAGGTGACATTCACTTTCATCACTTTTGCAAACAAATCGGTGTCATACATCTCAAGCGGCGTCAGACTTCCTAATATTCCTGCATTATGAAGCAAGCCATCAAGCGCCCCAATTTCTTTATTAATCATCACCTCAAGCTGCTGCATCTCAGTAAAGGTGGCATTTTCAAGGTTCATCGGCAGCATGGCAGGTTGAGCGCCGCCCATGCTTTCGATCTCATCATAAACGTATTCAAGCTTGCTGCTGGTGCGACCAAGCAGCAGCACGGTTGCGCCAAGACTTGCGTAGGTCAGCGCGGCAACTCGACCAATTCCATCACCTGCGCCTGTCACCAAAATGCTTTTACCCAATAGGCTGTCAGCTTTGGGAACAAAATTGCGAATGTCGTCGTGGCTCAACGTTAAGTTATTAGGTTCAGTCATTAAAGCGCTCACTTTGGCATCATTGTGGGTTAACAAATTCAGTGGTCGAAAACTTAGTTTTAATTTAAAATTTAAGCGGCAACGTAGTCAAATTCATCGGACAATAGCAGCTCATAAAGGGCTTCTGGCGTATCAATGATATAATCTGCGCCCCACTCCGACAATCTGCCTTGATCTTCAGGCGGAATATAACCATAAGCGGCTAAAATCGTTGGCATTCCTGCTGCTGCGCCCGCTTCAATATCGCGAACATGGTCGCCAACATAAAGTACATTTTGCGCCACTTCTTGAGAAAGGTTTAGCTTATCAAGGGCAAGGAGCATTGGCTCAGGATCAGGCTTGGCATTGGTCACATCTTGCGGGCAAACGAGCACCGAGCAGCGCTGATCTAAAGCTAATGCCGATAACAAAGCTTCTGCCAAATAGCGCGGCTTATTAGTTACAATGCCCCAAGGAATATCCTTGGCTTCAAAATATGCCAAAACGTCATCAAGGCGGGTGAATAAACCGCTGTCCACGCAAATATCAGCCGCATAATCATCTAAAAACTGCTCACGAAAGCCAAGTAAGGTTGCTTCATCAAGGCTGAGCTGCTCATTATGCTGAAGCATCAATTTGACCATCGCTGACGCGCCCGCCGAAACTTGCTCGCGAATTAAGGCTTCATCGGGAACTTGCCAGCCATTTTGAGCGCTCATTTTACCAATAATGCGCACAAAATCGGCAGCCGTATCAATCAAGGTGCCATCTAAATCAAAAAGAACGGCGTTTATTTTTCGGCTCATAGCTTTTGGCTTCATAGCTTTTGGCTTCATAGTTACTGCTCAAAAAGTTAGCGGTTTATTAACATTAAATTTGAATCAAACTGAGGTTTCATTCTCAATTTATTTGCCATCATAACGGCTTTCGTACCGCCAGCATATAATTGACATCGACGTTTTGCGCCAGCCAATAGCGTTTGGTGATGGGGTTATAATGCAGCCCAATGATGTCTTGGCGCTCAAACCCTGCTTTAATTGCCATGCTGTCAAGCTCAGCTGGGGTAATAAATTTGCCATAATCGTGAGTGCCACGATCTAAAAGACGCAAGACATACTCAGCGCCGATAATGGCAAATAAGTACGATTTGGGGTTGCGATTGATGGTTGAGAGCACACAAACGCCGCCCGGTGCCAGCAAATCAAAGCAAGCTTTTACAATGGCAGCAGGGTTTGGGACATGCTCAAGCATTTCCATACAAGTGACGATATCAAACTGACCGGCGTGATTTGCTGCCAGCGCCTCTGCGGCAATAGCCTCATATCGCAACGTGTGCTCAAGACCGCTTTGCTTGGCGTGAAGCGCCGCTGCCTTTAGGTTTTCCTCACCCAAATCTATTCCTAATACGTCAGCGCCGCGCCGCGCCATAGACTCAGCTAAAATACCGCCGCCGCAGCCAATATCGACGATTTTTTTACCTTTTAAAACCTCTGACACTGCATTGTCATCTGAATTATAAACCCGAGCCGCATTTTCCGATATCCAGTTCAATCGTAGCGGGTTAATTTGATGCAACGTGGCAAACGCACCTGAGTCATCCCACCATTGCTTGGCTAAATTATTAAATTTGGCAATTTCACTAGGATCGACATTGGTTTTAGGCTGAGTCGTGTGGGTAGTTGCGCTTTGTTGAAATTTTTGAGTATGGTTATTTGTTTTTTGGCTATCCGCCTCAATTTGGCTCATCATTGATCCTTTTTTTTGTCATTATAATCGGCGTCATTAGGCTGAGCATCATCTTTGCAATTGCCAATTCCCAATCATTCGCCATCATGGTAGCATGAGCGCTGAATTTTGTCCTTTATCTATCGTGACTTAGGGTGACAAGCAGGCGAATGTGTTGCTAAGTTTTAACCCGCGCTTGAAAATGCTCACCGTTTAACAACTTAGGGTTAAGATTGTGATTCACAACTCCCTAATATTTGCGTTATTATAGTTGAGTTTAAGGGCAATGAGCTGTTTTAATCGTTATCGTTTTGGTTGGTGTGACTCATCATTTTGCCACCGCCTTCATTTATCAATATCTGCCACTATACTTATCAAGCGCTTAAGGAATCTGTATGAAACGTGTTCTTGCTCTGACTGGACTGACGGCTGCGATCGGGCTTGCCGCGATGGGCGCAAATGCCGCCGATTATGTCGCCGGAAAGGACTACCGCGTTCTTGACAACCCTGAAACCATCACTGGGGATGCCATCATTGTTCGCGAGTTTTTTTGGTATGGCTGCCCGCACTGCTACAACCTAAATCCGCACATGGAAAAATGGGCAAAAACTAAGCCTAAAGATGTGGCATTTTTTAAGACGCCTGCCGCGCTCAACCCCGTTTGGGAAGCCAATGCTCGCGGATTTTACGCCGCGCAATTGCTAGGCTTTGAAAACAAAACTCACGATGCTTTATTTGATGCCATTCAAAAAGACGGCAAAAAACTGTTTGACCAAGCCTCTTTAAGCAAATGGTACGCTTCAAAAGGCGTTGACCAAAAGAAATTTAACAGCCTTTACAACTCATTTGCTGTTGGCACCAAAATCGGGCGCTCTCAAGCCGGCGCAAAACGCTATCAGTTGTCAGGCGTTCCTGCCGTTGTCGTTCAAGGCAAATATGTCGTGACTGGCGAGAGCGCAGAAGTGCCAAAAGTGGTCGATTACTTGGTGAAAAAAGTCCGAACTGAGAAAAAATAAATAAAAGCTGGGTTTAAAATTAAAAAGCCAATCCTAAACGATTGGCTTTTTTTAATGCTTTTTTAAACAAGTCAATGATTAACAACAATAAATCAAAAATATCAACGCGACTTATTTAAGTTGGGATAATTATTTAAGTTGAGACAGCAACGCCACTTCGCGAATATAGCTTTGCAAATCGGCAACGGACTCGGCAAGCAATTCGTCATCTTGCAAATGACGGGCATATTCAATCCAAAGCAAGAGCTGATAAAGGCTGTTACGCTCAGAAGCTTGAAACTGCTTGGTAAATTGCTTAAGCGTGCCCTCATCATGAAGGTTGAGCCGCTCTTGCCAGCTCTCAATCTTCGCGATTTGCTCTTTGGCAAACACAGCTTTAAAAAGCGCCTCAACCAAAACATGGCGGTCTTCTTCCACCATCAATTTGCCGACGCGCTTGGTTTGGCGGTTGCGGGCATTGGCGTTGGTGATGTCAGCAAGAGCAAGCAACTCTGCCATAAAATAGTCACTTGCCGGCAGCGCTTTGAGCTGCTTTTTGGACAAACTTGCCAATGGCACGGCTAGCTGCTGCAAGCGCTCATGAGCTTTTTTTAACTCCGTTCGAGAGACGCGCATGTCGTGCTCAGACCAATTAATCATAACTACCCTTTTAAACTAAATTTATTAATGTTCGAAAAACTTACCAGCGGCGTTTTTCGCGATGCTTGGCAACCACCACCAGCGAATTTGGTAAATCTACCAGCATTTTAGCAAGCTGCTCGGTGACAAATACTGAGCGGTGTTTGCCGCCGGTGCAGCCAATGGCAATGGTGACCGTATGGCGGTTGTTGTGCAAAAACTCTGGCAGCCAGCGCTGCAAAAACGTGCCGATATCGCGCGTCATTTCACTTACTTCTGGATAGTCGGCAAAAAAATCGCTCACGCTAGCATCAAGCCCCGTGGCAGCGCGCAGCGCAGGATTCCAATGGGGGTTGGGCAAAATACGAACGTCAAACACAAAATCGGCATCAATGGGGCTGCCATATTTAAAGCCAAAGGACAATAAATTCACCACGACTTTATTGTCAGCACCAATATGCTCGCGAAGCCGCTCTTTTAACTGGTGAATGTTAAGTTTGCTGGTGTCGATTTTGATATCGGCGCAATAAGCAATGGGTTCAAGCAGCTCCGCTTCTTTTTCAATGGCGGTGGGCAAATTGTAAGCAGGCTCAAGAAGCGCGGTATTTGAGGTTGCCATCAAAGGATGAACGCGGCGGGTAGCGTTAAATCGTGCCACAAGCGTGCTTTCTTGAGCGGTGACATAAATCACCTGAACTTGATGCTCGCCATACGCTTGCTTAAGGGCTTGATAAATATCAGCAAATTTGGATAAATCGGCGCGCGGTGAGCGAATATCTACGCCCAACGCAATTTTACAAACGCCACTTTCGCGAGTTAGCTTAAAAGCAGCATCCGGAACCAATGCCAGCGGCAAATTGTCAATCGCGTAATAACCCAAGTCCTCAAGCATATTGAGCACCGAGGTTTTGCCCGACCCTGAGCGCCCTGAGATCACCAAAATGCTGAGCTTATCGTCATCAAAATGAAAATTTGCATTGCTAGTGCTTGAATTTTCCATGGCGCTTGTCATCCCTTTTTAATAAAGATCATCACTTACGATTGAGTGACGATCAAATTGTCTAAAAGTCGCGCGCGACCCAATGTTGCCGCCACCAAAATCACAATCGGCGCGTCATTTTGAAAGACGTTCGAAGCCTTTTCGCTTGCAATGGGTGCTAAAGTCGGTGATTTAATCTCTAAATAATCTACCAAAAATCCGGCTTGATTGAGCTTAGTTTTGCTGTCATCAATCAGCTCATTTAATGATTTTTTCGAAGAATTGTCTTTTAATTGTTCAGCTAAATTCTGCAATGCTTGCTGTAATTTTGGTGCGATTTTGCGCTCATCAGCTGTTAAATATTGATTTCGCGAGGACAACGCCAAGCCATCGTCAGCGCGGATGATCGGCGCGGCAATAATCTCAATCGGATAGCTTAAATCACGAACCAATTGCTTAATAATTGCCAATTGCTGATAGTCTTTTTGACCAAAAATGGCGATATTTGGGGCAATGATGTTAAACAGTTTGCAAACCACAATACCAACGCCATCAAAATGGGTGGGTCGCGATTGACCGCAAAGCAGCTTGGCAATGTCGCCGGTGAGAACTTGCGTTGGCGGCGGCATGACCGGATACATCTCATCAACGCTTGGCGCAAATACCAAATCTGCGCCAACGCTTGCAAGCTTTGCCACATCGTCATCAAGCGTTCGTGGATAGCTGTCAAAATCCTCGCCAACGCCAAACTGCGTTGGATTGACAAAAATGCTAACCACGACAATATCGGCGCGCGTTTTAGCAATTCTTACCAATTCTAAATGACCCTCGTGAAGGTTTCCCATCGTTGGCACAAGGGCAATGGTTTTGGTGGCGCGACTTGGCAATAAATCTTGCTGAAGCGCTTTAATTTGGTGGTAAATTTTTGGGGAATTGCTCATGGTTTAAAACATCACTATCTTAAAAGCCGTATGAATTAAGCATCATTGCTAAATTGGTGCTGACTTTGCGGAAAATTGCCCGCGCGAACTTCGCTTTGAAATAAGGCAAACGCGCCTTCAATGCTGCCAGCTTCATTTTTGGGATCGGTTAAAAAGTCATGGACAAACCTTGGCACGCGACTGTGAGTCATTCCAAGCATATCGTGCATCACCAAAACTTGACCGTCGGTGTCCGCGCCTGCGCCAATACCAATAACCGGAACGCTGACCGCTTCGGTAACGGCTTTGGCAAGTTCACTTGGAACGCACTCTAACACCAGCATTGCCGCGCCCGCCTCGACCACGGCTTTAGCATCGTTTAAGAGCTTGGCTGCCGCGTCCGTTCCGCGACCTTGAACTTTATAACCGCCAAACACATTGACCGATTGCGGCGTCAATCCTAAATGAACGCAAGTGGGCGTTCCGGCGTGGGCAAGCGTGCTGATCAACTCGCAAAGCTCAAATCCGCCCTCAACTTTAATGACGTGAGCGCCAGCTTGCATGAGCGTTCGGCTGTTGGCAACCGCCTCATTTAATAACGCATAGCTCATAAATGGCAAATCGGCTAAAATCAGCGCCTCGCTATTGGCGCGAGCAACGTTTGCCGTGTGGTATGCCATGTCGGCAACGGTAACGGGCAAGGTTGAGTTGTGACCTTGAACCACCATGCCAAGGCTATCCCCAATCAAAATCGCGTCAATCTTAGCTCGCGCCATCATTCGCGCAAACATCGCATCATAGCAGGTCAAACAGCTAAATTTGGTTCCGGACTTTTTAAACTGTGATAAAGTGGCTAACGTGGTCATAATTTACCTCGCTGATTTGACTCTATTTTATGGATGCCGCTTAGATTTTGGCTCTCAGGATAGCTGCTGATGGGATTGCCATTGATGACAAGATTCGGTGCAATTTCAATCAGCGGCACAAGTACAAAATTGCGCTCGGTAATCCCCAAATGCGGGACAATCAATCGCGGCTCATGAATCACTTGGTCACCAAACAATAAAACATCAACATCCAAACTGCGCTCGCCCCAATGCCGAAGCCGCTCGCGTCTTGCACCCGTTTCAAGCCCTTGGCAAACCTCTAATAGCGCCATCGGCGTTAACTTGGTTTCAAAACCAACCACTGCATTAACAAAATCGGGCTGGTCTTGAGGTCCCATTGGGGCTGAACCATAAAATGAGGACGCAATTAAATTGCGGATTTGTGGATTTGCTTTAAGCCTAGAGATGGCACGTGTTAAATGCTCAATTGGGACGCCAAGCTCATTGGCTAGATTACTGCCCAGTCCTAAATAGCACGTCGTCCAGTTTTGATTTGGCGTTTGGCTTTCAGCACTCATGATACGCCCCACTTTTTTTGCTTGGTGCGGGCGGCAGGCTCATCACTGCTTGGGGCGCGGCGGCGGCGCGTGGCGGGAATAGCGCCTTTGTTACTGTTCAAGTTAGCGTTTACTTGAGCGTTGTCATTTACCCTATCAGCATTTGCTTTTGCGTTATCATTAACCGTATTTTTTACTGATTTTTCAGCATTTTTTTCAACAGCTAAAGGTTGAGCAGTGTCAGCTTCTGGTAAACTTTTAACAATGACGCGCGGCTTGTTGGCTTTTTTGCGAACGGCAGGAACCTCACTGCTTGGGGCGCGGCGGTGACGCTGACTGGGAACAGCATCACTGGTTGGTGCAGGCTTTGGCGCGGTAGCGCAATAGCGTGGTGGCTCTTTTTCGCTATTTTTTTTACTTACTGGCGCACGATCAACCTGAGAGATTTTATTGTTCTCAGGTTGGTTGTTTTCAGATGGGTCGTTTTGCAACTTGCCTTTTTTACCGGTTAAGCTTTTTTGCAAGGGCGGCACAACGCTTTGATGCTCAATCACAAATAACGGCTTGGGATGCGCCGCGCTTTTTTGAGTGGGCAGCGCCAATTGATGCAGCTGATTTAGTTCGCTTTTGTCTTGATTACTGGGCTGATGCTGCGAGCGCTGGTGATGAGCCGTTTTTTCAGTAGCTTCAAAGTTGCTTACGCCGGATTTAACCTCAACGCTTTCTATATTCTCGTTTTGTTTTTGCCGATTGCGGTTGCGACCACGTTTTTGAGCGCTGCGGCGGCTGTCATCAAAGCTTGCGATCGCTTTTTGTTTTTGCTTGTCGCTAAGCAATTGAAAATTTTGCCACCATTCGCCCATGCCGTTGGTCGACTCAGACAATGGATGATCGCTATCGCCGCAATCTTCTCGAAGCAATAAAAAGTCAAATCCGGCGCGAAAGCGTGGGTGTTCGGCAAGCCCTTCGATTTGCTTAGCTTTTGGCGCCGCAAGTTTGGGCTGTAGTAACCAAATATCACGGATAAACTGCTCGGCAAATTTAGGAATGGCAGTTTTTATCCGTTGGCGATCAATGACTTTGCTAGCGGCTTGCAATTGCGCTTCAGCAAACGGCATGTTGCGCTTTTTAAATTTTTCAAGCTGATATAAATAGTTTTCCCAAAGCAGCGCGGCATAAAAAAACGCCGGATTGATGCTCTTGCCGGCTTTAATGCGCTTATCGGTGTTAATAGCAACTTGCTGAACCAATGGGCTTGGAGCTTTTGGCGGATAAATGACCAAATGCTCAATTGCGCCCGACTCAAATAATAAGGGCAACAGCGGCACTAAATAACCGCCGGTGAACATCTTTTGCGTTTCATCATAAAGGCGGTGTGGCGAGATTTGCTCAAGAAGCGCCCAGTTTTCGGGTCGAAATTGACGGGCGAGCGCCTCATCAAATTCAAATCCCAATTTGGCTTTAAATCGCAGCGCTCGAAGCAGCCGAACAGGGTCTTCTTCAATTCGGGTTTGCGCATCGCCTAAAAGACGGATGATTTTATTGTTAATGTCATCAATCGCCCCGCAAAAATCATGAACGACGCCGGTCAACGGCTGATAATATAAGGCATTGATCGAAAAGTCGCGTCGGGCAAAGTCCTGCTTGATATCGCCCCAAACGTTGTCACGAATAAGCATACCATCTTGGGTAATGTTGGCGTCGTTTTTGGGCGGCGCGCGAAAAGTTGCCACTTCAATCAAGTCGCGACCTGAATACACGTGAGCGAGCTGAAACCTGCGACCAATAATCCGGCAGCGCTTGCCAAACACGTCTTTGACCTCATGCGGCTTGGCGTCGGTGACAGCATCAAAGTCCTTAGGCTTAAGTCCAAGCAGGGTATCACGGACGCCGCCGCCCACGATAAATGCCTCAAAACCGGCTCGCGCCAGCGTGGCAATCACTTCAATGATGGAATTGGGTAATTCAGATTTGTGTAATGCTAACTGCTTGGCGGCGCGCTCGGCCATGCATCTACTCCTTGCCGGTCAAAACCGCATGATGGATCAGCTCTGCGCATAGCAGCGCCTCAGGCGGATGTCAGCGCTAGTTTAACAAATTTTGCGCGCCTCGTGTGATCTTGCCGCATCAGTCATGTTAAATCTTTTAGGTGTTTTTTAACCCGTGGCTTGGTATTGTTTAGCGAACGCGAAGCCGCGAGCGATTTTTTTCAATGGTTTTAGCGCCGATGCCTTTCACCTTTGCTAAATCATCAATGCTATTAAAATTGCCAAACATCTCGCGGTATAAAATAATCGCTTGCGCTTTGCTGCTGCCAATTCCGTGAAGCGATACCAGTTCGGCTTCGGTTGCGGTGTTGAGGTTCACCAGCGCCGATTTTACCGCTTGCTCTGCCAAGTTTTCTTGGCGAATTAACTGCTGATAAGCATTTTTTGGGTCGCCAAAACACATAGCGGCAAGGCTTATTTTCGGCGTCATCAACATCAATGATAAACACAATAAAAACGCGGTTAATGAAAAAGCAGAAAATGAAAAAACGGGCAGCGAAAAAGTTTTAGTCCTTTTCATAACGTTTTGCCGCTTGCCAAAGCTGCTCCATTTCAGAAAGCGAGCTGTCCTCAAGGCTTTGATTGATCTTTAACAACTCATTTTCAATAAAACCAAACCGCGATTTAAACTTATGAACGCAAGTTAACGTTGCAGCTTCGGCATCTAAATCAAGCTTTCTTGCGATATTGACCAAAGCAAAAAAACAATCGCCAAGCTCTTTTTCAATCACGGACTTGTTGGCTTTAATCTCAGCTTTGGATTTGTTTTCAATTTCGGCTTTTAGCTCGCCTATTTCCTCATCAAGCTTATCCAGTGCGCCGCTGACGCCCTCCCAATCAAAACCAAGCTTTGAGGCTTGTTTTTGCAATTCTTGAGCTTGCATGAGTGCGCTTCCGGCTTTGATATTGTCCAATCGACGTTTGGGCTTGCCGCGAGCCGCTTTGGCGGCGTTTTCTTCGGCTTTAATTTCATCCCAACGTTCTTTCACTGCCGCATCATCGGGCAAATTGTCCTTATCAAACACATGCGGATGACGGCGAATCAGCTTTTCTTGCAGCGTTTGGATGACGTCACTTAAATCAAAACGGTTTTGCTCAGCGTACAGCTGGCAATGAAAAATCACTTGCAACAGCACATCACCAAGCTCACCTTTGATGTCCTCATCATCATTATCTTGAACTGCCTCGGCAAGCTCGTAAGCTTCTTCAATCGCGTAAGGAATTAAGCTTTGATTGGTTTGCTTTTTATCCCAAGGACAATCAGCACGAAGCCTTGCCATCAATGCGATTAAATCGCTAATTTCGCCTGTGGCGTTTGGCGTTCCCGCTACAGCTTTAGGAACACAAACGCTCGTTTTTGGATTATTTTGAGAGGTTAAAGCGTGAGTCTTGGTCATAATATCGTCCTGATTTCGTTGCCATCATAGGCGGCGCGGCAGGGTTAGTGTATCATTAATCGGTACAAAATTTAGCCCATCATATTTAGATTAACCAACCGTATTTATTCTAATTTTTTAAAAAAAAATAAAGGAGGTTTAATGACCACAACTCAGCACTTTTCAAAACCCGAGCCGCAATTTGAGCCGCGATCCATCACCTCATTTAAAGCTTATGACATTCGCGGTGAGCTTGGCGTCAATCTTGATGAGGACATTGCTTATCGCATTGGTCGCGCCTTTGCACAAATCTTGGCGGCGCGATTAGACGATGATCATGATGACAATAACAATATCGAAAATAAAGCCCTAAACCGCTGCATTGTCATCGGCTGCGACATTCGTCCCTCAAGTGAAGCGTTAAAAGCCGCCACCATTTCGGGCATTGTTGACGCAGGCATCGATGTGATTGATTTGGGAATGACCGGAACGGAAGAGGTTTATTTTGCCACCAGTCATTACCAAGCACTTGGCGGCATTGAGGTGACGGCAAGTCATAACCCGATTAATTACAATGGCTTAAAGCTGGTTAAAGAGCACTCAAAGCCGATTAGCGCCGATGATGGTTTGGCAGAAATTCAAGCGCTTGCTGAATCGGGAAACTTTGCTAAACCCGATAAGCTTGGCACTATTCAATTAAAAACTGATAAAACCGCTTATATTCAGCACCTGCTGACCTTTATTGATGCCAAAAATTTGAAACCGCTTAAACTGGTTATCAACTGCGGCAATGGTAGCGCCGCTCCCGTTGTCGATTTGCTCGTTGACAACTTACAACAACAGGGCGCGCCCCTACAAGTTATCAGGCTGCATCATGAGCCAGACGGCAGCTTTCCAAATGGTATTCCGAACCCCATGATTTTGGAAAATCGCACTGCCACCCGCGATGCAGTTATTAACAATAATGCAGATTTGGGGATTGCCTTTGATGGCGACTTTGACCGCTGCTTTTTATTTGATGAAACCGGCAATTTTATCGATGGCAGTTATATCGTTGGCATGCTTGCGCAAGCATTTTTACAAAAGCATCCAAGTGAATCCATCGTTTACGATCCACGGGTGATTTTTAACACCGAAGCCGTCATTGAAAAATTTAATGGTAATGGGGTATTGAGCAAATCAGGACACTCATTTATCAAGCAAAAAATGCGCGATGCCGGTGCCATTTATGGCGGTGAGATGTCTGCTCATCACTATTTTCGCGACTTTTTTTATTGTGACAGCGGCATGATCCCGTGGCTGTTGACCATTGAGCTATTAGCCGTCAGCGGCAAAACCTTATCCGAGCTTGTCCACCAATACCTTAATGACTATCCAAGCTCAGGGGAGCTGAATTTTCGCTTAACAGACAGTGACGCACCAACCATTATCCATGATATTGAACAGCATTTTGCGCCGCAAAATCCTGAAAAATCAACGCTTGATGGCTTAAGTCTTGATTTTGACAACTGGCGTTTTAATTTACGAGCGTCAAACACCGAACCGCTTATTCGCTTAAATATTGAAACTAAAGGTGATCATGAACTGCTTGAAACAAAAAAGGCAGCATTGATGGCTTGGCTTCAAGATCGCGGCGCTATCCCTGCCTAGACGCTTTTATAAGGTCATTATGAAAAAACCGCCCAAGACAATTTGAGCGGTTTTTTAACGCTTTTTAGCAGATTCATTTCGATTATTTACTGCGACCAAGACCGATATACTCACCAACCAAATTATCAATTTGCGCGCCCGTTAACACGTTTTGGGCGTCAAATACTGGCAAACCAGATTGGTTAAGCTGAGCAATGTCCATGGGCTCTTGATGAGAAACGCTTAATAAAAACATTGCTTGGGCGCCCTGAATACCGTCATAAGGTGAGTCGATAATCTCAAGCAGCGGCTCATTTGGATAGCGCGCTAGCAGCTCGCCTTTTGCTTTATCCGTATAAACGCGCGTTTTGATGTTATACGACCAAAGCAGCGCCAATAAGGGATGAATGGCAGAGTTTGCCGTTCGCCCTGAGTCGGCCTTATAGCTTGCGCCCCAAATCATCACCGTTTTATTGTCGATAAAACCATCAAAATATTGCCAAAACTTGCGAAAAATCAGCTCTTTTTGGTCATCATTGATATGAATGACCGACTCGATCAGCGGCATCGCAATCTGGCAATCCGCGCTTGATTGCTGCAAAGCTTCAAGCTCAAGCGGCAACGTATTGCCGCCAAATCCCCAACCGGCGGTCAAATAACTGCTGCCGACCCGATCATCAAGCCCCATGATTTGGCTGACCTTTTGAATATCAACGCCGTTAACATCGGCAAACCTTGACATCTCATTCATAAAGCTAACGCGGGTTGCAAGCATTGCCATAATACTGCTTCGCGCAAACTCAATGGTTGCAATATCGGCGTGATGATACGCTTTTGCTTGCTGCATTAAGGGTCGCAAAACATTAAGGCGACCGCTGCTGTTTGGCGTTTTTTCTCCCAATAACCAAAGCATTGGGGTGAGCATGGAGCTAAACGCTGCGCCATCTTGCAAAAATACAAACGGCACATAAAACACCCAAGCCCGTAGCAATTTTTCAGCAAAAGCGCTAACTTGACCAATTTTTGCCGTTCCGCTTAAAATAATCGGGCTTGATTGCTGCTGACTGTGGTTAAATGCGGTAATCCATGTGTCATCTGACCAGTGAGGTTGAATACTGTTTAAAAACAGCCAGTAAAGCTCAACCGACTGACCTTGGACGGCTGAATTCGCCAGTTGATAATGGTCAATAATGTCAGTTGCCTCATTTGGCAACTCAAAGCATTCAAGCTGGTTTTGGCTAGAATAAAGCTGCCAAAGCGCTTGCAAATGATGCTCAAAACTATATTGACCAAGCGTTTTATGAAGCTCTGATAACTTGGCAAACAAGTGAACGCGCTGATTGAGGCTGGCGAGCACCACAGCTGTGGTAATGGCATCGATGCTATGACCGATGATAATGCAAACTTTGGAGTCAGAAGCAGTTGCTATTGCATTTGGCGCCAATTGTGAATAAGGCATAAGCTGACCTTTTAAAGGTTAAAAAACATTGCGCTCAGAGTGTTAAGACAACTTTTGAATTTGGTCTAACAGCTGATTGGTCGAGCCATCAAACGGACGGTTATCTTGACTGAGCGCTTGATAAACCGATTCTGCCATCTGTTTTCCCATCTCAACGCCCCATTGGTCAAACGGGTTAATGTCCCAAATGCAAGCCATCACATAAACTTTATGCTCATAAAGCGCAATGAGCGATCCCAAGCTTTTTGGGGTCAGCTCATCAATTAAAATCGTCGTTGAGGGCTGATTGCCGCGATAATTTTTAAATTTATCGGTAACGCAAGCCATTGCGGTATTTTCCACGGCGGCATTACCAAACGCAAGCACGCGGCTTTGCGCCAGGCAATTTGATAACGCAAGCTCATGCTGATGGCGCAAGGTAGCAAACCTTGCCTCATGACTGTAATGACGAACGCAAGCAATAAAATCGCAAGACACCTGCTGAGTGCCTTGATGCAAGAGCTGATAAAACGCATGCTGAGCATCTGAGCCAATCTCGCCCCACAAAATCGGGCAAGTATTGTAATCAACTTTTGCACCTTCATGGGTGACTGATTTGCCGTTACTTTCCATCTCAAGCTGGGTTAAATAGCTTGGCAAATACGCAAGCCTACCATCATAAGGCAGCACGGTATGGGCATGGATTTGTAAAAAACTGCTGTTCCAAACGGCAATAAGACCCAGCAAAACCGGCAAATTTTCCGCAAAATCTGCCACTGCAAAATGCTCATCCATCGCATGAGCGCCAGCTAGCAATTCATGAAACTTTGGCATACCAATGGCGATAGCGATGGCAAGACCAATCGCTGACCACAGCGAAAACCTACCACCAACCCAATCCCAAAGCTCAAGCTGATGCTCAGGATGAATGCCCCAAGCGCTCATTTTTTCATGATTGGCAGAAACGCCAATAAAATGACGGCGAAGTACGCTTTGCTTTGATCCCGATAACGTCGCGGCTGTCGTCAATAACCAATTCAGCGCCGTTTTGGCGTTTGATAAGGTATCGACCGTGCCAAAAGATTTGGAGGAGATGATAAATAGCGTTGTTTCTGGATTGAGCCATTTGAGCAAATTATCCAACTGGCTGCCATCCATGTTCGAGACAAAATGAACCTCAATATCAGTATCTGACCACTCATCAAGCGCTGTGCTCGCCATTAACGGTCCTAAATCCGAGCCGCCAACACCAATATTAACCACGTCCGTAATGGCTTTTCCTGAAAATCCGCGCCAAGTCCCATGGCGAATTCGCCTCGATAAGCGCTCAACGTCGGCTAAACTTTGATGAATGTCTTTGACCACATCGCGATTTTCAACCAAAAGCGTAGCAGATTTGGGCAACCGAAGCGCCGTATGTAGCGCCGCCCGCTGCTCACTGGTGTTGACTTTGACGCCACTTAGCAAAGCACGAATTTTATCTTTTAATTTGCTATCGTCAGCTAAGGCTAATAAATGCTTTACTACCTCATCGTCCAAGCACTGCTTGCTGTAATCTAAATAAAGCGACAAGCTGGAGGCTTGAAAGCGCTCACCGCGCCGGTCATCTTGCTCAAAAAGCTTGGGCAATGACCACGATTTTTTTGCTAAATTCTCAAGCGCTGACCAATGAGGTGAGGTTTTCACGCTCATTTTCTGACTTATTGATGGCGCTGCTAAGTTTGTGGTCATCATTGATTGTCCGCCAATTGCTGCTTGGCAAAATAAATAAACGCTTTCATATAAGAGGTCATGTCGCCGGCATCAAAGCTGTCGCCTTTCATCGTCGTCACTTGAACGCCTGAAGTGCTAATTAGCGCATCAATAGCGTCAGTCAGCTGAATTTCACCACCAACGGAGGGCTGAGTTTTAGCTAAATAATCAAAAATACGGTTGTCAAATACATAACGCCCAACCACAGCAAGCCTTGATGGAGCATCTTTTAAGTTTGGTTTTTCAACGAATCCTGCCACACCAAAGCTTTTATTTTTCAATAGTTTATTTTGGTTTACCGTTGGCGCTGACTGACCCTCACAAAGCTTAGCAATGCCATATTTATGAACATCACTATCGGCAACTTGATCGACCAAAATTTGTGATTGCTGATTATGGTTAAACGCATCAATCATAAATGCTAAGTTATCTTGGCTTAAATCCGTGATAAAAGGATTGAGAACCACATCTGGAAGCAGCACCGCAAAGTTATGATCGCCAACGATCGGTCTTGCGGCAAGCACCGCATGACCAAGCCCCAAGGGCTTTCCTTGGCGAATCATCGACACGCTGACATCACTTGGCAGCCAGTTTAAACTGTCAGCAAGATCGTCTTTACCTTTTTGGCGCAATTGGGTGTCAAGCTCAGCGTTCACATCAAAATAATTTTCAATGGCGCTTTTTTGCGCATGCCCCACCAAAATAATATGCTTGATGCCAGCGGCAATCGCCTCTTCGACCACATAATGAATGGCAGGTTTATTACCAAGCGGTAGCAATTCTTTGGGAACGGCTTTGGACAATGGCAGCATTCTTGTGCCAAAACCTGCCACAGGAATGACGGCATGAGAGATAGATGTGGTCATAATTTTTGTCATTAGTTATTATCAAAAGTTCGTGATGGTTTAAAAATTAACATTTTATTTAGAGCGATAGCCTTGCGGATTGCCCTTTTGCCAACGCCAAGCATCCGAGCACATTTGCTCAATGTCGAGATGGGCTTGCCAGCTAAGCAAATCTTGAGCTTTCTCACAACTTGCAAAGCAGCTTGCAATGTCGCCAGGGCGTCTATCAACTATGGTATATGGAATATCTTTTCCGGTCGTTTTGGCAAAGGCTGCGACCAGTTCCAATACCGACGTCCCTTTTCCTGTACCAAGATTTATAGGAACAAAACCGATAGATGAGGCTTGCTTGTTTAAATAATTCAGCGCTGCCACGTGACCTTCAGCAAGATCGGTCACATGAATAAAATCGCGAACCCCTGTACCATCTTTGGTGTCATAGTCATCGCCAAAAATACTCAGCCTCGGTAACTTACCAACCGCCACTTGCGAGATAAACGGCATCAGATTATTGGGAATGTCATTGGGGTCTTCGCCAATTTGCCCTGAGCGATGCGCGCCTACCGGATTAAAGTAGCGCAAAGAAATTAGATTCCAAGTTTCGTCTGAAACGGCTAAATCTTCCAAAATATGCTCAATCATAAGCTTACTTTGACCATATGGATTGGTGCATGATCGCGGGGCGGTTTCATCGATAGGCAGTGTTTTTGGGTCACCATAAACGGTAGCCGAAGAAGAGAACACAAGGTTTTTAATGTTAAATTCATTCATGACTTTTAATAAAGTCACGGTTCCGGCGACGTTATTGTCGTAGTATTTAAGTGGTTTGGCAACCGATTCGCCAACTGCCTTTAATCCGGCAAAATGGATCACCGCACTAAATTCGTGATCGCCAAAAACCTGTTTTAATGCCACCTCATCTCGAATGTCGCCTTTGATAAAGGTAATAGGATGGTCGATTAATTTTGAAACCCGGTCAACAGCTTCGCTTTGGCTGTTTGAGAGGTTATCATAAATAACGACTTCGTATCCTGATTGATGCAGAGCAATACAAGTATGCGAGCCAATATAGCCGGCACCGCCAGTAACAAGAACCTTTTGGGATAATTCTAAATTTTTGGTCATGGTTATTATCATTATCATAAAAAAAGACACCCCTATTGTAGAGGTGTCTTTTATCGATAGCAAGATGATATTAAAGACAATAGTTTGCTTGTGAGTTAATACTCACCTCCTATCTTTGCAAGGAAATTATTCCCAGCCAGTCACTTCTTTAAGTTTTTCGCCAATTTTTGATGGATCGCGAGTGTAAGCGATACCGGCATCTTCAAAGGCTTTAAACTTATCTTCAGCAGTACCTTGACCACCAGAGATGATCGCGCCGGCGTGACCCATACGTTTGCCTGCAGGAGCAGTTACGCCTGCAATGTAACCTACAACTGGCTTGGTAACGTTTTCTTTGATGTAAGCTGCTGCTTCTTCTTCAGCAGTACCACCGATTTCACCGATCAAGATGATCGCTTCAGTTTGTGGATCGTCTTGGAACAGTTTTAGCGCATCGATTTGGTTCATACCAGGAATTGGGTCACCACCAATACCGATACAAGTTGACTGACCAAAGCCAAGCTTGGTGGTTTGAGCAACGGCTTCATAAGTCAAGGTGCCAGAGCGTGAGATGATGCCCACTTTTCCTGGCAAATGGATGTGACCTGGCATGATACCGATTTTACATTCGCCTGGTGTGATCACGCCTGGGCAGTTTGGACCAACCATTTTCACGTCGCCCGCTTCTTCGATGTAACGCTTAGCTTTTAGCATATCGATGGTTGGAACGCCTTCAGTGATCACTACGATCAATTTAACGCCCGCGTCAACCGCTTCAATGATTGAATCAAGAACAAAAGGTGCTGGAACATAGATCACAGAAGCGTCAGCGTGAGTCGCTTCCATGGCTTCTTTCATGGTATCAAAAACTGGCAAGCCAAGATGCGTTTGACCGCCTTTTCCTGGAGTTACGCCGCCAACCACTTTGGTGCCGTATTCGATGGCTTGTTCTGAGTGGAACGTGCCGTTTTTACCAGTAAAACCTTGAACCAATACTTTGGTGTCTTTATCAATTAATACACTCATTATGTTTTCCTTAATCTGTTGTCTACTAAAGCGGACAGCTTATTGGTTTATTGAATATCAATGAAAGCGTTAAGCTGCCAACTTTATAATAAGAGGCTTATGCTTTTTTAACAGCGTCAACGATTTTTTGCGCCGCGTCTGATAGACCTTGGGCTGAAATCAGTTTCAATCCTGACTCTTCAAGCAATTTGGCGCCTTTTTCAGCGTTGTTGCCTTCTAAGCGAACAACCACAGGAACTTGAACGTTCACTTCTTTCACCGCTTCGATGATCGCTTCAGCAATCATGTCACAGCGAACGATACCGCCAAAGATGTTGATCAACACGCCTTCAACGCTGCTGTCCTCAAGGATGATTTTGAACGCTTCAACCACGCGCTCTTTGGTGGCGCCGCCGCCAACGTCAAGGAAGTTAGCTGGTTTGCCGCCGTAAAGCTTGATGATGTCCATGGTTGCCATGGCAAGACCGGCACCGTTCACCATACAGCCGATGTTACCTTCTAAAGCAACGTAGTTAAGATCAAATTCAGAAGCTTTTAGCTCGCGCTCATTTTCTTGAGACTTGTCGCGAAGCGCTTCAACTTTTGGCAAGCGATAAAGGGCGTTTGAGTCGATACCGATTTTACCGTCAACACAAACAATCTCGCCATTTTCGCGAACGGCAAGTGGGTTGATTTCAAATAATGCAAAGTCGTTGTCAACAAACGCTTGATAAGCACCCGTCATTAATTTTACGAACTGGTTAATTTGTTTGCCTTCTAGACCAAGTTTAAACGCCACTTCGCGAGCTTGGTAAGGCATTAATCCTACCAATGGATCAACGTTTACTTTGAAGATTTTTTCAGGCGTTTCTTCAGCAACTTTTTCAATCTCAACACCGCCTTCAGTCGATGCCATGAAAGTGATTCGGCGTGATGAACGGTCAACAACCGCGCCAAGATAAAGTTCAGTTTTTACTGGATACATGTCTTCGGCAACAAGAACGAAGTTTACCGGTTGTCCTGCAGCATCAGTTTGGTAAGTAACCAAGTTTTTACCGATTAATTCTTCAGCAACTTGCTTGGCTTCTTCGCGTGATTTAACAAGTTTTACGCCGCCTGCTTTACCGCGACCACCAGCGTGAACCTGAGCTTTGATAACTGCGATATCGGTTGGGGTTTTGTCAAAAGCTTCAGCAGCTTCTTCGCCATTATGAGCGATGATGCCTTCTTGAACTGGCAATCCGTAGCCTTTTAATAGCTCTTTTGCTTGATACTCATGTAAATTCATTGATTGTATCCTTTATTTTTTGATAAAAGTAAATGCTAAGCTTGCGTGAATCAATCGCAAGCTTTTGAGGAGCGCTTTTGGTCAAACTGCAACCAAAAGCGCCATCATCAATTTAAACCATTGATTTATTTACGGCGTTTACGCTGAATGGCGTGAATGGCACGACCATCAGCTGAAAGGGCAGCTTCGTGAACGGCTTCTGAAACGGTTGGGTGAGCAAACGTCATCAATTGCAGATCTTCGATGCTTGAAACAAATTCCATCGCAATCATACCTTGATGAACGATGTCGCCTGCGCCAACAGAAATGGCATGCATGCCAAGTAAGCGATCAGTTTTGGCATCAGCAACCACTTTGATGGTGCCTTGGGCTTCACTTTGAGCCAAAGCGCGACCGTTCGCGGCTAGGCTAAACGAGCCGGTTTTAACTTCATAACCTGCTTCAGTAGCCGCTTGTTCGGTTAAGCCTACCCAAGCAATTTCTGGATGCGTGTAAATGACGTTAATGATCGTGTCATAGTTCACTTGCGCTTTTTCGCCATGAATGCGCTCAACCGCCATCATGCCTTCTTCCATGGCTTTGTGAGCAAGCATTGGACCGCGAACCAAGTCACCAATGGCATAAACGCCATCAAGGTTGGTTTTGCATTGGTCATCAACATCAACCAAGCCGCGCTCAGTTAAGTTAATGCCGCTGTCTTCACCAAGAAGTTTTTCAGCATAAGCTCGGCGACCCACACAAACGATCAGCTTATCAAAGCGCTCCTCACTTGTTTCGCCTTTGTTTTCGCTGGTGACCACAACTTCATCACCTTGAACTTCCGCTTTAACCACTTTGGTATCAACGCGAATGTCAAGACCTTGCTTTTTAAGTAGTTTAGCCGCTTCTTTTGAAATGTCATTGTCAGCTGCCGCTAAAAAGCTTGGAAGCGCTTCATAAACGATCACTTCGCTACCAAGGCGACGCCAAACTGAACCAAGCTCAAGACCAATAACGCCGGCACCAATCACGCCTAAGCGCTTAGGAACTTCAGTGAAATCAAGGGCGCCTGTTGAATCAACGATACGCTCGCCATCTGTTCTAGCCACAGGGATTTCAACAGGGATTGATCCTGACGCTAAAATCACATTTTTAGCAGTGATGGTAGTTTCGCTGTCATCACTTAGAGCAGTAAATTTGACTTGTTTGTCAGCGCCTTTACCATCAACAAGCGTTCCCCAGCCTTGAAGCCAGTCAACGCCATTGCCTTTTAATAGTGCTGCAACGCCACCGGTTAGCTGCTTGACGATACCTTCTTTACGCTCGATCATCTGATTGATATCGATGCTCACATCCCCGGTGCTAATGCCGTGCTCGCCAAGCTCGTGCTTGGTAGCTTCAAAGCGGTGTGAGCTATCAAGCAAGGCTTTTGATGGGATACAGCCGACGTTTAAGCAAGTGCCGCCAAGCGCCGGTTCACCTTTATAAGTGCGCTTTTCAATACAAGCCACGCTCATGCCAAGCTGAGCGCCGCGAATGGCTGCCTCATAGCCACCAGGACCGCCGCCAATAACGACGAGATCGTAATTGTCTTTCATAATCGTCTTCCGTGGTTCAATTTTCAATTATTTTTTAAACAATCATTACTAAAGCAATGATCAGCAACCATACCGCTTAAGCGACTAAGTTGCTAAAAAGCTTGCATCAGTGGATATTGATGCAAGCTTTTTAAAATTATAGATCCAATAACAGCATTGCTGGGTCTTCGATAAGCTCTTTGATGGTGACCAAGAACTGAACGGCCTCTTTACCATCGATCATTCGGTGGTCATAAGACAACGCTAGGTACATCATTGGTAAGATTTCAACTTTACCATCAACTGCCATTGGACGCTCGTTGATCGCGTGCATACCAAGAATCGCAGTTTGAGGTGGGTTCAAAATCGGCGTTGACATAAGCGAGCCAAATACGCCGCCATTTGAAATGGTGAACGTGCCGCCTGTCATATCTTCAATGCCAAGCTTGCCTTCTTGAGCGCGCTTGCCAAACTGACGGATCGTGCCTTCAACGTCAGCCATGGTCATGCGATCGGTATCGCGAAGGATTGGCACGACAAGACCACGATCAGAAGATACCGCAACGCCGATATCATAGTAGCCGTGATAAACGATGTCATCACCATCAAGAGAGGCGTTTACTGCTGGGAAGCGTTTAAGGGCTTCGGTAGCCGCTTTTACGAATAAAGACATAAAGCCAAGACGAACGCCATGACGCTTTTCAAAGCGGTCTTTGTATTTAGCGCGAAGGTCCATCAAAGGCTTCATGTTCACTTCGTTAAACGTGGTGAGCATGGCAGTATCTTGTGAGGCTGACAATAAACGCTCAGCAACACGCTTACGAAGGCGGGTCATTGGAACGCGTTTTTCGCTACGCTCGCCAGTGGCTTCTGCTACAGGGCGACCACTGTCAGTTGTGATGCTGCTGTCAGCTTTTAGCGTTGGGTTTGCCATGTCAGATTTAGTAACGCGACCGCCGCGACCTGAACCTTCAACATTGCTTGGATCAACGCCCGACTCTTTAGCTGCTTTTCTGACCGCTGGGCTTTGATCTTTGTGGTCTTTTTCTTCAACATGAGGCGCTGCTGGACGGTTTGGCAAATCACCGTAACCGGCTTGCTCGGGCGCTTTTTCAGCAGGCGCTTCGCTTGAATCGGCAGCAGGAGCGCTGGCGCTTGCCGTAGCACCCGCTTCAAATTCAGCGATCAATTCGTCTGATAGTACGGTGTCATCAACGTGTTTTACGATTTTAGTAACAACGCCATTGTCAGGAGCAACAACTTCTAAAACCACTTTGTCGGTTTCGATTTCGGCAAGTAAATCATCACGATTAACTTGTTGACCTTCGCTCACGTGCCACTCAACGATGGTACCATCAGCAACAGATTCTGGAAAAACGGGGGCTTTAATTTCAGCCATCGATATACTCCTTAGAGATAAATTGAACGATATTTATGAAATTTTAAAACCGCTTTAACATCTTTGACAGAAGTCCTGCCAAGAATAATCGTTTGATGGTAAAGCGGTCAGAGTTTATTAAATTGCTACTGCTTATTTTGCTAAGTCGTCCACAGAAATACCAAGACCACCGGCAACAAGCGCTTGCTGCTGCTGAATGTGAAGCTTTGATGATCCAGTTGCAGGAGCGGCACTGGCAGGACGCGCAACAGGATCAAGCAAACGAGCTTTGGTTGGATGCGGGATCACAATGCGGAACATATCAGGAGCTAAGTAATACCAAGCGCCTTGATTTAATGGTTCTTCTTGCGTCCAAACGATCTCAGCTAAGTTTTCGTATTTGCTGATCTCTTGATTGAGGCGCTCTTCTGGCAATGGGTAGAGCTGCTCAATACGAACAATCGCCACATGATCAAGACCTAAAGCACGGCGCTGCTCAAGCAAATCGTAATATACTTTACCGCCACAAAGCACCAAACGCGTCACTTTGCTGTTATCTAACGTATCAATCTCTGGCAATACCGTTTCAAACTTACCATTAGCAAGCTCTTCAAGTGTTGAAGTTGCAAGCTTATGACGAAGCAAGCTCTTTGGTGACATGACAATCAAAGGCTTACGGATTGGACGGATGGCTTGACGACGTAGCGCATGGAAGATTTGAGCGGGCGTTGTTGGGGTGATGACCTGCATGTTATCTTCAGCACAAAGCTGCAAGAAGCGCTCAAGGCGAGCTGAAGAGTGCTCAGGACCTTGACCTTCAAAGCCGTGCGGCAAAAGCATCGTCAAACCACAAACGCGTTGCCATTTGGTCTCGCCGCTTGAGATAAACTGATCAATCACCACTTGAGCGCCGTTAACGAAGTCACCAAACTGAGCTTCCCAAATGATCAAAGCATTAGGAACGGTGGTCGCATAACCATATTCAAACGCAAGCACTGCCTCTTCTGAAAGCAAAGAGTTGTAAGTGGCAAAGCGCGCTTGGTTTTCGCTCATATGGGCTAATGGCACATACATGCTGCCATCATTGATATTAAACAATTCGCTATGGCGATGCGAGAACGTTCCACGACCAACGTCTTCACCGGTGATACGAACTAAAATATCGTCTTCAACTAAGGTGGCGTAAGCTAGCGTTTCAGCGGCGCCCCAGTTTAAAGGCTCTTCGCCCGTTTGCATGGCAAGACGCTGCTCAACCACTTTTTGAACTTGGCGCTGAAGCTTAAAGCCTTCAGGGAGTTCTGCCATTTTTTTGCCATAAGCTTTTAGCTTTTCGATATCGATGCTGGTATCCCAGTCATCTTCAAGATCATGACCTAAATATGGCGTCCAATCAACGAACAAGTCCGTGTTTGGCTCAAGCACTAAAGAGTTGACCACATATTCACCGCGATCTAAAGATTCACGGTATTCATCTTCAAGTTTGGTGGCTTCCTCATTACTGATCACGCCAGCATCAACCAATTTTTTAACATAAATGGTTCGTGTGGTGGGCAGTTTTTTAATGACCGCATACATAAGTGGCTGAGTGGCTGACGGCTCATCGGCTTCGTTGTGACCATTACGGCGGTAGCAGAACAAATCGATGATGATGTCTTTGCCAAATTCATGACGGTAATCAAGGGCAAGCTGAGAGGCGAAAATAACTGATTCAGGATCATCACCATTCACGTGCAAGATTGGCGCGTGAACCATTTTAGCAACGTCAGTACAATACTCGGTTGAGCGAGCATCTTCTTGGCGGCTGGTGGTAAAGCCAACTTGGTTGTTAATAACGATATGAATCGAGCCGCCTGTGGTGTAGGCGCGCGTTTGCGACATCTGGAACGTTTCTTGAACCACGCCTTGACCTGCAAAAGCAGCATCACCGTGAACAACGATTGGCAAAACTAAATTACCCGTCGTATCATTACGGCGAACTTGACGCGCACGGACTGAGCCTTCAAGTACGGGTGAGACGATCTCAAGATGCGATGGGTTAAAAGCTAGCGCTAAGTGAGCCTCGCCGCCTGGGGTCATGACGTTTGATGAATAACCGTTGTGGTATTTAACGTCGCCTGAGCCTCGTTCTGGCTGAACTTTACCATCAAACTCATCAAACAAATCGGCAGGGTTTTTACCTAAAATGTTAACTAATAGGTTTAAACGACCACGGTGAGCCATGCCGATAAGCATCTCTTTGGTGCCGTAGCCGCCTGCGCGCTGAATGATCTCGTTGACCATTGGGATAAAGCTTTCGCCGCCCTCAAGACCAAAACGCTTAACGCCGGTATATTTTCGCGCCAAGTATTTTTCAAGACCTTCAGCGGCGGTCAAACGCTCAAGGATCGATAAGCGCTTTTCTTTATCAAATTCGATATAACCAAGGTTTGACTCAAGGTATTTTTCCATCCAACGCTTTTCAGTGCTGGTGGTCACGTGCATGTATTCAACGCCGATATAACGGCAATATACCCGCTCCATGATCTCGATAATTTCGCGAAGCGTGGCTTCTGATTTACCAATATTCAGATCGCTGGTTGGATAAACGGTATCTAAATCCGCTTCAGATAAGCCATGATAAGCCAGCGTTAAATCTTCAACTTCAGCGCGTGGGTGCAGCTCTAAAGGATCAAGATTGGCGCGGCGATGACCACGGCGACGATACGCCGAAATCAATTGCTGAACTGCCATTTGCTTAGGATCAGCGCAGTTTGCGCTTGAGGTGCTCTCACCATCTACGCGCTTATTGGCAGTTTGATTGCGCGCCAATAATAAGAACTGATCTTTAATGGCATTGTGCGGTGCATCATTTGGCGACTGATACTGCTTAAAGTACGCTTGCCAATCTGCATCGACGCTATCCGGATCGCTTAAAAACTGCTCGTAAAGGGACTCAATATATAGGGCGTTATCACCAGCAAGCTCAGTCGCTGCGGCTGGATCTTTAGTTATACTATTCATAATAACCGTCTATTTGATAGATAAATGAATGGAGTTGGTCGTTGTTATGATCAAGAGTAAGATTGGCGGCGGCATCAGTGATAATCGGAATGATGAGGACAAAAAGGCGTGGCTAATTTGGCAACCCTAAAACAGATCGCAAGTGTGCTGCCTAAATTAAAGGCAATCCATCGAGCAATCTATTGACCAAGCCTGCCAATAGTGATGTCTTTTACTTTGTGCCATAAAAAAGCGAGCTTTTGCAATGCCACTTTTAAAGCCTCAAAGGTCATTCCCTGACGAAAAATGCGGTTTTTTATGCCAAACGTACATTGCTAACTAGGGTATCACGGTTGAATTTCTTGACATAGTTTGTTTGTTCAATACTAGGTATTTATGTAATAAATACTCATTATCAAAATCATCACCTTTGATAATAAAAGTCAGCCACGGTATTATCAGCCAGCTTATCTTTAAATTCAACCAGAAGATACCAATCCTTTAAGCTTTGTAAGATGCGGGCAAAATAATCCCGATAATTACCGCTAAAATAAGATTTTTAAGCAAAAATCTCATTAATTATTGTTTCAATAAATCAATGAGCTTAATTGGCTTATCTTTTTTGATTTCAAAGTTCGCAGCTGATCGCCTAAAGCGCTTTTATAAACCCCGCAATATTATAACACGGCTCATCGCGCTTTTTTTATAAAGAACTTTTGATTTGCGCAAAAAAAGCCAAAAATTTTTCCATTTTCATAAAAAAATCGCCTCGATAAGGAGACGATTTTATTAACTTTAATATGAAAAGATTTTTAACCTGCCAAATCAATCAACATATTGCGTAAGTGACCGATGGCTTGGGTTGGGTTTAAGCCTTTAGGACAAACAGAAACACAGTTCATGATTCCGCGGCAGCGAAATAGGCTAAACGGGTCGTCAAGGCGAGAAAGACGCGCTTGGGTGTCGTTATCACGGCTGTCGGCAACAAAGCGATAAGCATGAAGCAGCGCTGAGGGTCCCAAAAACTTATCAGGGTTCCACCAAAATGAGGGGCAGCTGGTTGAACAGCAAGCGCATAAAATACACTCATAAAGCCCGTTTAACTTTTCACGCTGCTCAGGAGATTGCAATCGCTCAGTCGGCGGCGCTGGTTGATCATTGATTAAATAAGGATGAACCTTTTCATACTGCTCATAAAACTGGTTCATATCCACCACCAAATCGCGAACCACAGGAAGCCCTGGCAACGGTCGGATGGTGACTTTTTCAGGCAAGGTATTCATGTTAATTAAACATGCCAAACCATTTTTGCCATTGATGTTCATGCCATCTGAGCCACAAATGCCTTCTCGGCAAGAGCGGCGAAAGGTGAGGCTTTCATCTTCTTTTTTTAATCGTAGTAACACATCAAGCAGCATGCGATCAGACTCTAACAGTTCAACCGTATAAGACTGCATGTAAGGCGCTGAATCCTTGTCTGGATCGTAGCGGTAAATTTCAATGGTGCGAGTACCTCGGCTCATGATGCTAAACTCCACACGTTGGTGAGGCGCAATCTTCCACAAATCTTAAGCTCAGTCTCTTAAGTTAAGTCGCGTGGTTAAGATTGCTTGCCATCACCTTAAATAATGAATAAAAATCGTCGTTTGGGTAAATTCGCGATTAATAAACGCGAACTTTTGGCTCAATATAGTCAACGGTCAATGGGCTTTTGCGAACGGGCTTATAAATGATGCGGTTGCCCTCAGAATACCAAAGCGTATGCTTCATCCATTCATGGTCATTACGACCGTTTGGCGCATAGTCATCATCTTCAGGGCGGTCATAGTCAAGAACGCTATGGGCGCCTCGGCTTTCATGGCGGTGCGCCGCTGAAATCATGGTGGCTTTGGCAACTTCATAAAGGTTGGCAACTTCAAGCGCCTCAATCCTTGCGGTGTTAAACACTTGCGATTTGTCCGCCAAATGGATGCTGTTGACTTTATCTTCAAGCGCTAAAATGCGCTCAACCCCTTCGTCCATCAGCTCTTGGGTTCTAAATACGCTGGCATGTTTTTGCATAATGGCACGGATTTCGTCTGCCACTTCTTGAGCGTTATAGCCTTGGGTCGATTGCTGAAGTTTATTCAAGCGACTGACGGTAAAATCAAGAACATGAATATCAAGCGGCTTATAAGTGTGATCCGTTTGATGGTACTCATCAACGATATGTTTTCCGGCGGCGCGACCAAAGACGACCAAATCAAGTAAAGAGTTGGTTCCCAAACGATTAGCCCCGTGAACACTTACGCAAGCGCACTCACCAATGGCATAAAGCCCTTTAACCACGCGACCTTTATCATAAAGCCCTTCGTCATCAACGCCCGCTTCCAAATCTGGAATGGTCACCTGACCGTGGATGTTGGTTGGGATGCCGCCCATCATATAATGGATGGTTGGAATCACCGGAATTGGCTCTTTGGTGATGTCAACGTTGGCGAAGTTTTTGCCAATTTCAAACACTGACGGCAAGCGCTTCATGATGGTATCAACGCCCAAATGGGTCATGTCCATCACGATATACTCACCTTTAGGACCACAACCGCGACCTTCTTTGATCTCTTGGTCCATCGATCGCGATACCAAATCACGCGGCGCTAAGTCTTTAACCGTTGGCGCGTAACGCTCCATGAACGCCTCGCCATCTTTGTTGCGAAGAATAGCGCCTTCACCACGGCAGCCTTCGGTCAACAATACGCCCGCGCCTGCAACGCCGGTTGGGTGAAATTGCCAAAACTCCATATCTTGCAGTGGAATGCCTGCGCGAACTGCCATGCCAATACCATCGCCCGTATTGATATAAGCATTGGTTGACGCGGCAAAAATACGTCCCGCGCCGCCCGTTGCCAAAATGGTCGTGGGCGACTGAAATACCGCAACGGTTCCGGTTTCTTGCTCAATGGCAATCACGCCGTTGATGTTGCCGTCTTCATCTTTAATCAAATCAAGGGCAATCCACTCAATAAAAAACTCAGTGCCTTGCTCAAGGTTTTTTTGATAAAGGGTATGCAGGAGCGCATGACCCGTTCTATCGGCGGCGGCACAAGCGCGCTGAACCGCTTTTTCACCATAGTTTGAAGTATGACCTCCAAACGGGCGCTGATAAATGGTGCCATCTTCGTTGCGGTCAAACGGCATTCCCATATGTTCAAGCTCGTAAACGACTTTTGGCGCCTCACGGCACATATATTCAATCGCGTCTTGATCGCCAAGCCAGTCCGAACCTTTTACCGTATCATAAAAGTGAAAATGCCAGTTGTCATTGCTCATATTGCCAAGACTTGCGCCAATGCCGCCTTGGGCTGCCACGGTATGCGACCGCGTTGGGAATACTTTGGTCAATACCGCAACCTTCATCCCCGCTTCTGCCAATTGCAATGAGGCGCGCATTCCAGAGCCGCCGCCACCGACAATCACCGCATCGTAGGTTAAGGTTTTGATATTGCTGATGGTATTATCTTGTCTTGTTGCCATTATATGATTCCTAATGCCTAGTCAAGCTTGTGAATTCAGGATTTAGAATTAATTACAAGAGTGTTCGGTGTCCGTTGACCAGTTAAACAGCAACGACGCCAAAGCCGTTACCCCAAAAAATCATGATGCCCCAAAATAGATACACTAAAATGGCGATAATCATCAACGACTGAAGCACCAGACGAATTCCTGCCGCTTTTGAGCCAACCTGATTTAAGGTAATATAATCGGTAAATACCGTCCACATGCCAACCCAAGCGTGACCTGCAAGCGCAATGATCGCCACCAAGCTAAACAGCTTCATCGGAAGGCTGGTCATAAATGCCGACCACTGAACAAAATCAACATTGCTATGGGTGAGAAAAAACCCCAAAAGCACCACACTATAAACCGCAAGAACTACCGCGCTGATACGCTGAACTACCCAATCGCGCGATCCTGAACCGGTAAGCCCTGTGGCGCTTTTAACGTTTGAATCGTTTTTAATCATTAGAACATCACCCATACAAATGACGCGACAATCAAAATCGCTGCAATGACAAAGCTGACCACTGAGGCGGTGCGTCCAGATTTCAGCTCCTCAGTCATCCCCATATCCGCAATCAAATGCTTAACACCCATCACAAAGTGAAATGCGGTCGCAGCTACAAAAACCCAAGCGATAAAGCGGATGATAATATTATCAAATACCACCTCAAAGCTTTCAGGAGAAGCTAGGGACGTCTGCAATAACCACAGAATGACAGGAATGAGTAAAAATAGAATAACGCCGGATATACGATGCATGATGGAGGCAATCGCAATCGGTGATTTTGCGTTCACGCTAATCACTTGGCTCAATGGCAGATTTATCGGTCGGTTGCTTTTCACAGCGGGCATCCTTTTTTGTGGTTATACTTCTTTAGTAACTTATGATTGGGCTACCATTTGCCCCATACACTGAGTTCTAACGAAGACGAATTAAGTCAGGAAGAGCTAGCTGACCTTGCAAATTTATGGCTCATACGAGCACCAGATAATGACAATGATTAATAAGGAATAAAGCTGTGAGCAATTTATCAAATGTTAATAGTAATTTAGCAAATCAAGCTCACCCATTCCTTTTTGTTTATTAAGATTAACTTAAATATAACCTTAAAAACAGTTGTTATCATTAATATCATTTCTACTGTTTGTTTTCAGCTTCTCAATCGTAATTTTTTTAATAAACCAATAGATAATACAAACTTTTGTTTATAAAAAATTATCTTACTTTATCATTTCGATAAAAGAGCGCTGAAGAATCATTTATCTAGCGACTTTGAGCAAGTTTTGCAGCAGTCATTAGCAACAATTATAAAATGTCAGCCTAATAATTACAAATTTATCCCTAAAATAATAATTTAGATCAGATTATTCACATTTTTTTAAAGATAACGCCATTTTTAAGCAAAGTTAGGTATCACGCTACGAAATGAAATTTCAATTATCATTTCGCTGACCGCTATATTCTATCACTTAAAGATCATTATTTTTAAACGAAAATAATAATAAAATAAGGTAAAAAGAGATGCCGTTTATCAAAATAGTAACTAATCTTAGTTTGGCTAAAAAGCATGATCGAGGGGCAAAAAAGAAGAGCAGACATATTTTGATACAAAAATTACCCGCCAATCAGCCCTTAAATCACCACTTGTTGCCGTGATTGTCCAACAAACTCTTTTCAAATCCGCATAGATTACTGTTAAGATAGCCTGACGCTTAACGTTAGTGACAATTCTGTGATTTTTGGAACGTCTTTTTAAGTTTGGTAAGATTTGAATCGCAAGGTTGACTAATCAAAACGGTGGTAAATGTTTTTCATACTTTTACTCTAACAAGCAAAAAACCAATGGAGAGGACATCATGGCTGACAAGAACGCCACATTAACTGTAGATGGTAAGGATTACCCACTTCCTATTATTGAGGGCACGCTTGGGCGCCCTGTGATCGACATTGATGCGCTGCAAGAGGCAGGCTACTGGTCATATGATCCAGGATTTAAGGTCACCGCCCCCGTTGAGTCAAAAATCACGTTTATCGATGGCAATAAAGGCGAGCTTCTTTATCGCGGCTATCCCATTGACCAACTTGCTGAAAAAGCGGAATACTTAGAAGTGGCTTATGCGCTGATTCATGGCGATCTGCCAAACAGCGAGCAAAAAGCAGATTTTTATGAAAAAGTTCGCAAGCATTCAGGCGTTCATGATCAATTGCGTAAGTTTTTTGAAGGCTTTCGCCGCGACGCGCATCCGATGGCGATTATGGTAGGGGTTGTTGGCGCATTATCTGCGTTTTACCATGAAGGCTTTGATGTCAACGATGAGCGTCACCGCGAAATCACTGCGATCCGCTTGATTGCCAAAATGCCAACCCTTGCTGCGATGAGCTATAAATACTCGCAAGGCGAGCCGTTCATGTACCCACGAAACGACTTTAACTACGCAGAAAACTTCTTATATATGATGTTTGCAACCCCTGCGGATGTGAACTTTAAAGTCAACCCGATCCTTGCCGATGCGATGGATAAAATCTTTACCCTTCACGCCGATCACGAGCAAAACGCGTCAACGTCAACCGTTCGCTTGGCAGGATCAACCGGCGCCAACCCTTATGCTTGTATCGCAGCGGGCATTGCCGCACTTTGGGGACCCTCTCACGGCGGCGCTAACGAAGCCGTTCTTGAGATGCTTGATGAAATCGGCTCAGTTGAAAACGTTCCTGAATTTATGGAAAAAGTTAAACGCCGCGAAGTTAAGCTCATGGGCTTTGGTCACCGCGTTTATAAAAACTTTGACCCTCGCGCGCAAGTGCTTAAAAAGTCTTGTGATGAAGTGCTTGCTGCCCTTGGCATCAACGATCCCAAGCTTGAGCTTGCGATGAAACTTGAGCAAATCGCGCTTGAAGACCCATACTTCGTTGATCGTAACTTATATCCGAACGTTGATTTTTACTCAGGAATCATTTTAAAAGCGATCGGTATCCCAACCTCAATGTTCACCGTGATTTTCTCACTAGCGCGAACTTCAGGTTGGATCAGCCACTGGCTTGAGATGCACAGCGAACCGTTCAAAATCGGTCGCCCACGTCAGCTTTACACTGGTGAAACTGAGCGTGACTTTGTGGCGATCGAAGACCGCAAATAAGCTTTATTTAGCACCACTATTTAGCCATAATGCCCTAAAAAATCCTGCCAAAGCGCAGGATTTTTTTTCTCTAATCACAAACTAAAAATATGACATCATCACTTTTTAATCGATTGTAGGGTTTTTTCATATTGCGCAATTTGCTCATCATAGCCTTTGATCGTCTCATTAAATTTGCTGACCAAGTTGTCAAATTCCTTTTTTTGCGCCGCTTTCATAGTTTCAATATCCTCAGCTTGCTGAGATTCAATTTGTTGCCAAACTTGATACTGAACCACCAAGCGTCCAAGCGCTGGGCTTTTTAAGGTTAAGCGCTCGGCAATTTCAAGATTGTCAAACAATTCAGGAATTGTGGCGGCGATATTTAGTAACGTGTCGATCTGCTCGGCGCTTAAGTCTTTGGATTCTGGCTCATAAAGCGCGTTTAAGGCGCTTTGATAGCGCGAAATCAGCTCATCTTCTGGCAACAGTTTGGGCGCTTTTGGGGATAACGTCACCCGTTTTAGCAATTCTAAATCGCGCTCGCCGACCTCAGTACTAATATTGGTTTCAGTTGACGCTTGATCCTCAGTTGCCCGCGCATCTACAGCTTTTGTGTCAGCAACTTTATCACTATTTAAAGCTGCCTTGTTATCAAGATTTGCGTTTGCCAAAGCAGTATTGGTATCGGTTGGCGTGACTTGCCCTAAATCGTCAGCACTGTCAGCGGCTTCTAATGATTCAAACTCTGCTTGCAATCGGCGCTGAAGGTTTTGCATTTGTGTGACAAAAACAGGCTGATATTTGGCGATTTGCGCGCTAGCAGAGTCGCTTTTTTTGGCAGGCAAATCAGCTTGGGTTACCGTTTCAGTAGGGTCAGCAGAATCACCGGTTGACGATTGAGGCTGACAGGCGCTCAACGACAATACTGAGCTAACAAACGCTGCCAGAAGTAAAGATTTTGAATCGCTAAAATTTTTTGCAATCATAATGGTATTAAAAAATGAGTTATTAATAAGTTAATTTAAGTTGTTGATACTTAAACCATCAGGGCTTGTTAAAAATGGGATACAGCTGATAAACGCTTGGCAATCTTGACCGCGTTTTTTACGGATAAAATAGTCTTGAACCATCCGCGCTTGTTGCTCAATGCCGTAGCTTAAAAATGGTTTGCCTTGAATAAGCTCATACTGATAACGGCGGTTGATGAGCGCGCCGCGAACGACTTTTAGTCCCTGCTGCAACTGCCAAACGTGGGTTAATTCATGAATCAGCCAACTTTGGTGAGAGAGGCTTGCGTTACTAAAATCGCTCAAATAGTCGTTTGGATTAAAATAAATATTGCCATTGGGACTGACCGCATAATTTTTGAGCACCCACCATGCCGTTTTGATGCGGATATCCTCTAATTTTATACTGTCACCAAACACAAAGGTGGCAAGCTTTTTTTCACCAAGGGTTAAAGGTCGCGACAATGCTTGGTGCGTTAACGAGCACAGTTGCAATTTAAAGCGGCGCAGATAATCAAAGCTCATTTTTGGTTATTTACCTTGTCTGTGATGCCCTTGAGGTTGAGGCAATAAGCCCCCATTGATAATAGCTTAAGTTGGTCGCTGCTAAGTCTCAAGCGCTTGCTCACATTTATAAGGCTTGGCGGTCAAATTAAAAGCGCTATCAACCAAAGCCGTACCATCAGGCAAGATTTGGGCAGGATCCGCAAAAAGGTCAAAACAACATGGCAAATCCACATTCCACAAAAGCACCGCTGGCGCAGCGGCTACGTCCCAAAAGCCTTGATGAGATCATCGGTCAAGAGCACTTGCTTGCTCATGGTGCGCCGCTTCGGGCTTTGGTTGAGCGCCAGTATCTGCCCTCGCTCATTTTGTATGGGGAAGCGGGCATTGGCAAAACCACCATTGCCATGCTGCTGGCTGACGCGGTTGGGCGACCATTTCATGCGTTGTCGGCGCTCAACACGGGCGTCAAACAGCTTCGTGAAGTCCTTGAAAGTGATGGTTTAGACTTTGCCGCCCCCGTGGTATTTATTGATGAAATTCATCGCTTTAATAAAGCTCAGCAAGATGCCTTGCTTGGTGCGGTGGAAGCCGGCGACATTACCTTAATCGGCGCAACCACTGAAAACCCGTCGTTTAGCGTCAATAATGCGCTCTTATCACGCTGCCAAGTTTATAAGCTTGAGCCGTTGAACGAGGCGCAAATTAACGCCGTGTTGGCGCGCGCTTTGACGACCGATTCGGAGTTAAAAGCGCTTGATATTACCATTTTTGCTTACGACGCGATCAGCAATTTGGCAAATGGTGATGCTCGAAAAGCGCTCAATTTACTTGAGATGGCAGTTCAAGCTGCCAACCCAAACTCCCCAATCGTTATTGATGACGCTGCTGTCAGCCGCGTTGCTCAATCGGCGCTTCGGCGCTATGATAAAAACGGCGATCAGCATTATGATATCATCTCAGCCATGATCAAATCGGTTCGCGGCTCAGACCCCGATGCGGCGCTGTATTGGATGGCGCGGATGCTGGTTGCTGGTGAGCCGCCGGAATTTATCGCCCGAAGATTGGTGATTTTAGCCAGCGAAGATATCGGTAATGCCAACCCAAACGCGCTGTTATTAGCCGATGCGGCGCTGCGAAGCGTTCAAGCGATTGGTATGCCAGAGGCGCGAATTATTTTAGGTCAAGTGGTGGTTTATCTTGCCACCAGTGCCAAAAGTAACAGCACTTATAAAGCCGTTAACGCGGCAATGAAACTTGCTGAACAAGATGCCGCTCCCGTTCCGCTGCATTTGCGCAATGGCGTCACCAAACTTATGAAAAACCAAGGCTTTGGTAAAGGCTATATTTACCCGCATGATTATCCCAATCATTTTGCCAAGCAATCTTATCTGCCAGAAGCGCTTCGCGGCGTTAAATTTTATGAATTTGCGGACAATCAGCGCGAGCAGCACAGCAAGCAGTATTTGGCTTGGCTGAATGATCAGGCGCAAAATAACTGATCTTTATTTTATAGGCTAAAAGGTAAAAACACTAAAAAGTTAAAACGCGAAAGTCAGAACTTTCTGCCTTTTTATTGTTAAAATAATTTAAACTATAAACGATTCAATCTAATGAATAACCGAGCATTGCAATTGTTTTTTATCGACTAATTTTTTAAATTGCGCTGACGAGATTTGGTTCTCATCGCAATTTTGTTACACTGTTACCGGCAACGATTTAGCAAATTTCATTTAAATTCTGAGGCTTTTATGAGCTTAAATAGCATCCCTGAAATCATCGATGACATCCGCGATGGCAAAATGGTCATCTTGATGGACGATGAAGACCGCGAAAACGAAGGCGATATCATTATGGCGGCGACCCACGTTCGCGCCGAAGACATCAATTTTATGATTACTCACGCTCGCGGCTTGGTGTGTTTAACGCTGTCGCAAGCGCGTTGTCAGCAGCTCAATTTGCCGCTGATGAGTGAGCGCAACGAAGCTAAATTTAGCACCAATTTTACCTTATCCATTGAAGCTGCCGAAGGCGTTTCTACCGGAATTTCGGCGCCAGATCGCGCCCGAACCGTTCAAGCAGCAGTAGCCGCCGCCGCAAAACCTGAAGATATCGTTCAACCGGGGCATATTTTCCCGATTATGGCGCAAAATGGTGGCGTGCTTCATCGCGCAGGTCACACCGAAGCGGGCTGCGATTTGGCACGCCTTGCAGGGCTTGAGCCTGCCGCCGTGATCGTTGAGGTCATAAACCCTGATGGTACGATGGCGCGCCGCGATGATTTAGAAATATTTGCCAAAGCGCATGGTCTCAAAATCGGGACGATTGCCGATTTAATCAACTACCGAATCGCCAATGAGCAAACGGTGGAAGAAACCGAAGTTCGAGCTTTTGACACCGAATATGGCACGTTTACCCTGCACCGCTTTCGCGAATTTGGCGCGGATGAGACGCATTTGGCATTGGTTAAAGGCGATGTCAGCTCAGGCGTGAGCACCGTTCGCGTTCATGGCTTTCATCCCCTGCGCGATTTGTTTGCGGCAAAAAGTGATTTGGGAAGCCGAAGCAGCTGGAGCATTCAAGCTGCGCTCAAAGAAATCAGCCAAAGCGAGCAAGGCGTTTTGGTTTGGATCGGTAACAATCAGCCAGTCGATTTGGGGGATGCTTTAGATAAAGCGGCGGGCAACCAATCGCAATCGACGCTGGCTCAGCAGCCATACCGCAGCATTGGCGTTGGCGCTCAGATTTTGCGGCACTTAGGGGTTCGCGATATGCGACTGTTGTCCTCGCCAATGAAGTTTCATGCGCTATCGGGATTTGATTTAAACGTGGTTGATTTTGTGAGCGCGCCCACTGAGCCAACCAAATAGTTGCTATCCTTAAATATTAAAAACTAAAAAAGCAGAACGCAACCTTGGCTTCTGTTTTTTTTATTCCATTTCAAAATTTTTATAATATTAAACAGTTAATGCGATGGCGTGTGCCCAAACTGGGCTTCAAGCGCAAATAATGCGCGGCGCTCTTCTTCTGTCCAAGCCACTTTTTTGGTTGCGCTGCTATCAAGGCGAACGATGACGGCATCGGCGGTGGCAACGATGGCTTGTTGGGCGGTGCTAAAATAGCTGTATTCCATCACGATGCTGGTCGTTCCCAAATGGCGGCAACGAATGCCTATAAGCAGCGTGTCCGGATACGTCACTGGTCGCAAATATTTGCAACTTGACTCCGCAAGAACGGTGACCATATCGCCATCGAACATCTTTAAGGCAAACAAATAGGCAATCCGCGCCGTTTCAGCATAGCGGTAGAACACCACATTATTTAAATGGTTAAAGGCGTCCATTTCGCCCCAATGAATCGGCTGCGGGTGAATGACCGGAAAATGCGCTAAGTCTTTGGGGCGCTTAAAACTGGGCTGCAAAATATCATCGGTGGCAGGTTGGCTCATCATCAACTTCCTAAATTTGAAAAAATAGCGACCAAACGACGCAAAATCGCAGCGCTTGCAATTCTAAAGCTTGATTATATCAGCGGGCTTGGGTCTCAGCTAACATTTGACTGGTCAGTAATGAAGTGGCGGATGGTTTATTTTCGATCAATTCATCTAAGCGGTGAATGGCGCCATCTAGTGTTGTTGGTGCGGCAGGATCGATTTTAACGCTTGGTTTAGGTTTAGATGACGGTTTGGCGCTGTGGTTATCAGTTGTAGAGGTCGCTGTTGTTGAGCTTTGAGCCGTTTGGATTTGCGTTAACTGCGATCGCGATTGGCGAAGATAACGGGCTAACTCATCACTTTGGTGCAAATGACTGGCTTGAAGGGCTAAATTTAGCGTCATGATGGTTTCATGGATGATAAGCTGGCGCTGAAAATTTTGAGGGTTTTGGGACGCAGGTTTTTGGGACGAAGAGCTTTGGGCAGATTGCTGCAAAAATGCCTGAATATTTTGAATGGCAAGATTTTGCAATTGCCAAGGGTTACTTTGGCGACTTTGAACTTTCAAGCGCTCAATGTCTTGGCTCAGACTGTTTTTGATGACAATGGTTAGCGCGGGCGCAATCTCATTGCGGCTTTGCGACAGTTGCCATTGCAGTCCGCGCAGCAGCTCAATGGCGGCGGTCAAATTGTTATCATCAAGCAATCTTGTTGCCGCTTGTAGCTGAATTTTTAGCAAATCGAGCTGGTTTTTTGCTTGATTGCTCAGCTCGCCTTTGGGCTTTGGCAAGGTTTGCTGACTGATGGCAAACAAGCGATCGTCCATATCATTTAAGCGTGTGCTCAGCTGATCGCTGTTTTGCAAGCGCTCATTGATTTTTTGCTCAAAGCGCGCTTGCGCTACCATCAGCCAAACCAGCGCCAAAATCAGCAGCAAAATAATCAGCCATTGCAGCCGCCAAAGCCAAACGCTAGCTTGCCTGCGCTGATAAGGCGTCGAAGGCGCTTTATTCGCAAAATCAGTGTCTTTTTGGTGGTGATTGCGACCCAAACCTGCCTCCTTTATGCTGACTTATTAAAGCTTTAGTAAATGCGCTAAGATTGCCGCTAAAATGGTTTGGGGGCTTAAATCCTCAACGCGGATGAGATCAAGACCAGAATCTGTAACCATATTGGCTAAGCGCTCGCCAAGAACGACATAGATAAAGTCGCTTAAGCTGTGATTAGGAGTGCCTTTTAAATTTTGCAAAATGTCTTGCCAATTTTCAAACGCTGTGCCGCTGCTGATAATAACGATAGGTCGCGATAAAGTGGCGCTTGGGGCATAATTTTGCTGCCAATTTTGGAAATTCGCTGACGCATTATCCGGCATTAAGCGCTCATACCAAGCAATGCTAGCAATACCAACACCGCGAGCGCTTAGGGTATCAACCAACAGCCGCCTGCCGCCAAGACCACGCCAAACGAATAGCTTATCGCTTTGTTGCAATGCTGCAATCTCAGGCATGGCAAGCATCCCTTCGTTATTGGCAATTTTGGGCTGCAAAATTTTAAAATGACGCGTCAACGTTGAAGTTTGTAAAACTTTGGCAGTTGCCTCGCCAACAGCAATGATATGGCTTGGCGGCTGATCACGTTCGGTTGCTACTTCCTGATCAATCAGCTGCTGCCAAGCTCGAAGCCCCGATTCAGCAGCCGTTGGGCTGACAATCACAAGGGCTTGAAAGTCGCCATTGAGCCAAGACCTCATTACGGCTAAATCATCAGCACTCGTTTCGCGATTTGCCAAGCTTAATAGGGGCAACTCAACGACGCTAAAGCCATTGCTGATCAGATGCTCGGTCAATGGCGCGGCGCGCTCGGTGGGGCGCGTATTGATCACCAACGGTAATGGCTGATTTTGGATCGTCATTGAATTGGCAGTATCACTTGTCATTGTTCATTGTCATGATAAATTGCTGCTAAAATCTTGCCGGCGCCGTCTGCAAGCAATTGCTCGGCAACCTCAATACCAAGCTGATTGGCTTGAGCTTCTTTATCGGCTTGCAATCCTTGAAGCGTTATGCGTTTTTCTGCTTTTAATAATACGCTGCCATCGTCTTGACCTACGCGACCACGAAGCCAAAGCGTTTGGTTGCTGTTGCTATCATCATGATCGCCATTTTCAAGAACCGCAAAGGCTGCAATTGGCACTTGGCAGCCGCCTTCTAAATGCCGGTTGAGGGCGCGCTCAGCAATCAAGCAAATTCGCGCTTGATCATCATTCAAGGGGGCTAAAAGCTGTAAAATCGCCTCATCATCCGCTCGGCATTCAATGGCAAGCGCCCCTTGACCAACCGCAGGCAAGCTCACCTCAATATCGATCTCGCCTTTGATACGCTCATCTAAATGAATGCGCTGAAGCCCACTGGTTGCCAAAATAATCGCGTCATAATCGCCCGCATCAAGCTTAGACAACCGTGTTCCGACGTTGCCGCGCAGCGTTTTGATTTGCAAATCAGGGCGATGATGCTTGATTTGGCATTGACGGCGCAAGCTTGAAGTGCCAACGATTGCGCCATTTGGCAGCTCATCCAAGCTGTTATAATTGTTAGATACAAACGCATCCGTTGGCGCCGCGCGTTTGCAGTATGCCCCAAGCATCAAGCCTTCTGGCAGCACCATTGGCACATCTTTAAGCGAATGCACGGCAATGTCGGCTGTTTTATCATACATCGCTTGCTCAAGCTCTTTAACAAACAAGCCTTTACCGCCAATTTTAGCCAGCGGCGTGTCCAAAATTTTGTCACCTTTAGTGACAATTTTGAGCAAGGTCACCTCAAGATTAGGATACCGCTCAATGAGGCGATCGCGGATGTGCTCAGCTTGCCAAAGCGCCAGCGGGCTTTGACGGGTGGCAATGGTTAACTTGGTGATCTCAGTAGCAGAAGTCATAATGGTCTCAATAAGCAATGGGATAACTAATTGGCAAATTAGCGTTTTTTATTGTTTTAAATCAAGTTGTCTGGGCAAAAAAATACCCCTATTTAAACATAAATAAGGGCAGGATGGTATCATAGCAAAGCTAATATTGGCAGTCTTAACCCAAAAGCGTCATTACATGCTTTGAATTTTATCACGAAGCGCAGGAAGATGGCGGCGGCTGACTGAAAGCGTCTCATCAATGCCTTTAAAGCGCACTTGGTATTGCCCTGAATCGATTGATTCTAAATAATCTAAAAATCCCAAATTGATAATGGCATTGCGATGAACGCGAAATAAGCGCTCGCCAAACTCTTGCTCAAGCTCTTTTAAAGTGTCATCAATCAACACAATGCCATCTTTATGACGGACTTTGACATATTTTTGGTCGGCGGTAAAATAGTAAACGTCTTTGAGCGGAATCAATTCCACGCCGCGATGTGTTCTTGCTGAAATGTGCTCACGAAGTGGTCTTGCCGTTGGGTCTTCAAGCTGACGCATGGCATTTAATTGCGCCGCGTTTAGATTTTTGGCTTTTGAGAGCGCCTCAAGTAGCTCATCTTTATTGGCAGGCTTGAGCAAATAACCAATCGCATGCGCTTTAAAAGCAGCAATGGCATAATGGTCATAAGCGGTCACAAAAATAATCGCCGGTGGATGCTCAAGGGTATTGAGCGCTTGGGCGCAGCGAACCCCATCCATTTCAGGCATTCGAATGTCAAGCAAAATGACATCGGGCTGCTCCGCTTTCACAGCAGTAATTGCCTCCGCCCCTGTCGTTGCCTGAGCGACCACCTCATGACCTGACTCTTGAACTATTCGAACCAACCGCTCGCGGGCAAGTGGCTCATCATCACAAATTACAATCCGCATAACACCCTCTTTTGTGCCTTTTATCCAATTCTGCCCATTCACCACATAGACTTTTAGAGTTTTTTACTCAATTTTGTAACCTTAAGCTACTAATTAAAATTTACTAAACACAATTTTAATCATAGTATCATGAATTTTGATTTTTCATAATAAAAAACGACAAAGCTTACCGCGCTTTTTCTTAAGCACGATAGGGCTAAAGGCTGGTTTTCAGGCTCATCTCTTGGTTTGTTGCCCAGTTTTTGCAACAATCATGCCAAAATTCGATTGAGTGATGCCGCTTTATTTTAAGGTGATAAAAATTTAAGCCGCATAATAGATGGTTAAAAATATTTTAAAAATCATTGCGATAACGCAAAATATGACCCTCAAATTACCACATCTTGCAGCGGATAATCAATGGTGGTCACCACCTGCTTATTGCTGATGGTACTGTCAATGCGAGCGCTTTGACCAAAGCATAGTCGCATTCGCTCCACTTGTAAACGAAAATCGATTTTTTGACGTAGATTTTGCGCCACCATTAAAGTTTTGCTTGGCAAGTCAACGGTGACGATAATAACCACGCGGTGCTGCTGCCAGCGTGCTTCGATATTAATTTGAATGGTTTCGGTGGTACTTTCAACCACATTTAACAGCATTTTTTCAAGAACGCCTTGTAAGGTAAGCGCGGTGATGACCATATCGTACATGACATCATCGTCCGGAAGCTGCCAGTTGACCAGCAATTTATCTGACAATCGGCACGATTCAATCGCTAAATAATGCTCACAAAGGGCGATCTCTTCTTCAAAGCTGATTTCGCGCGTCCCGCTAAAACTTGCGCGAAATAGCGCAGAAACGTTTTGCAATAAGTCAGCAGCTCGCGGCGGGTTGGTTTCAATCAACGAGATTAAGCTATTAATGGTATTAAAGAAAAAATGCGGCGCAATTCGCGCTTTCATAATATCATTTTGGGCGAGAATTTTTTGCTCAAACGACAGTTTTAGCGCCAAAAGCTCACGGTAACGGCGCATAAAATACAATAAAAAAACGATCGTAAAACCGCCGGTAATGACGGCATTAAAAAAGATATTTAAAATAAACGCTTGCCGATCATAGTCCATCACGCCCAAATTGATCCGAACCAGCATGGTCGTTACAATGGTAATAATCGAGCCAATCACGAGCAGCAACACCACATAAGCGCTAACTTGGATGGGATTTAAGCGCTTAAAGATTGGTCGCCAATAATCAATTAAATAAAACGCCGGAATGATGGTCATGACATTTTGAAACGCGCGGCTGGCAAATTTAATCATAAAATCGCTGAACGTCAATAAACTGTAGCGGTCAATCACCGTTACAAATAGCGACCACGTGATGATGTATAAAACCCACTGCCAAGTCTTCATCATCCCAATCAGCCTTGGGATAAAAAACTCTAGTCGCTCAACTAGTAACGCCACCTCATCCTTTGCTATACTTGAGGTCTCATTCACCTGACTTGCCTTAGACCGATATGAACGCCAACTCTTCAAACGTCATGAATCCTGATTCAAATAACCATTTAAATAATAATCCTTCTCAAAATAATTCTAGCACAACTCACAATAAAACAAGTAGCGCCGGACAGCAAATGTGGGGCGGCAGATTTAGTGAAGCAACCGACAGCTTTGTGGCGGCGTTCACCGCCTCGGTCGGTTTTGATCAGCGCTTTGCCCGTCATGATATTGAAGGCTCCATTGCTCATGCCACCATGCTTGGTGAGTGCGGCATTTTAACCCATGATGAGGTTGCCACCATCATTGATGGCTTAAAGCAAGTGTTGGCGGAAATTGAAGCAGGACAATTTCAGTGGTCAATCGCGCTTGAGGACGTTCACATGAACGTTGAATCGCGATTAACCGACATTATCGGAGCGGTTGGCAAAAAACTGCACACTGGTCGCAGCCGCAACGACCAAGTCGCCACCGACATCCGACTTTGGCTTCGTGAAGAAACGGATAATATCATTGCGCTATTGATTAAATTGCAAAGTGGCTTGTTAGATTTGGCGGCAAAGCATACCGAGACCATTATGCCCGGATTTACTCACCTGCAAACCGCGCAGCCGGTCAGCTTTGGTCATCACGTGATGGCTTGGTTTGAAATGCTAGGTCGCGATACTGAGCGCTTGATTGATGCTCGCCGCCGAATCAATCAGATGCCGCTTGGTAGCGCCGCGCTTGCCGGAACGACCTTCCCGATTGACCGCACCATCACTGCTAAACTGTTAGGCTTTGAAGGCATTTGCCAAAACTCGCTGGATGCGGTATCTGACCGTGATTTTGCCATTGAATTTACTTCAGCGGCGTCCATTTTGATGATGCATTTATCAAGAATGAGTGAAGAGATTATCCTTTGGATGAGCGCTCAGTTTGGCTTTGTGCAAATTCCTGACCGCTTTTGTACCGGATCGTCCATCATGCCGCAAAAGAAAAATCCTGACGTTCCAGAGTTGGTTCGCGGAAAAGCGGCGCGCGTGTTTGGTCAATTGACCACGCTGTTAACGCTCATGAAAAATCAGCCGCTGGCTTATAATAAAGACAACCAAGAAGACAAAGAGCCGCTGTTTGATTGCGTGGATACCTTAACTGGATCGCTTTTGGCATTTGCCGATATGCTGCCAAACATCACCCCAAACGCGGACAATATGCGCGCTGCCACCATGAAAGGCTATGCCACTGCGACCGATTTGGCAGATTATTTGGTTCGCCGAGGGGTGGCGTTCCGCGATGCTCATGAAGTGGTTGGCAATGCCGTCGCTTTGGCGATCCGTGAAGGCGTTGATTTAAGTGAGTTGTCGCTTGAGCAGTTGCAGCAGTTTAGTGACGCGATTGGCGAGGATGTGTTTGATTATTTAACGCTAGAAGGCTCGCTTGCTGCTCGTGACCATTTGGGCGGAACTGCACCAAACCAAGTCAAGCAAGCTATTGAGCGCGGTCGCAAACGCTTAGAACAATTTGCATAATTGGTCATTTCAGTTTGGTCATTTCATTAAAACAAAAATACCCGCGCTATCGTGGGTATTTTTTTGCCTTAATTTTAAAACCAGTTTTTTTAAACCTTTTTTCAAGGCTTCTTTTTTGCCCAAGTTCAGTGCCATTTGCTATGATAACTGAGAATTTATTTTGATTTAAGTGATAATAAGGAACACGGTCATGACCGAAACTTTTGATCCCAAAGCCAATTTAGTATTTTGCCGAAAATATCATCAAGATTTGCCAAAAATGGCGCATCCGCCCTTTCCCAATAAACTTGGTCGTGAAATTCAAGATACCGTTTCGGATAAAGCTTGGAAAGAGTGGCTTGAGCATCAAACCATGCTGATTAATGAAAACCATTTGAGCATGATGGACCCTGAAGCCAAAAAGTTTTTGACTGAGCAGCGCAATAAATTTTTGGACAACGAAGATTATGAGCGCCCGCAAGGTTGGACGCCTGAAAATAAAGGCTAGCGTTAGTCTTGCTTGACGATCGGCTGATTTTCTGGGGCGTCTTGCGATTCGGTGAGGCTGTTTTCAATCGCGCTTTGAACGGTCGCAAAATCGCTATGGCGAACATCGGTTCCAGAGCGGATATAGATGATCAGCTCAGCAATATTGCGGGCGTGGTCGCCGATGCGCTCAAGCGCTCGCAGCACCCACATCAAATGAATGACTTGGCTGATGGTTCGCGCGTCCGCCATGACATAGGTCATCAAAGCGCGCGTTGCCGATTGGTATTCAAAATCGACGTCGCAAGCGCTTTGCAAGATTGAAAACGCCGCTTGAGCGTCTTGCGATTCAAAAGCAATCAGGGCGGAGTTGAGCATGAGGCGAACTTGATTGCTCAATTGCCAAACTTCTTGGTGGCAATACGAATGCGCCTCCATGATGACTTTTTGCGCCATTTGGGCAATTTTTACCGCTTCATCCCCAATGCGCTCAACATCAACGACGCCTTTACTAATCGCAACCACCAAGCGCAAATCGCGCGCTGCTGGCTGGCGTTTGGCAAGCAATAGCAAAATACGCTCATCGATGAGCATCTCTAATTGGTTGATGGCATCATCCTCAGCAACTACTTGCTCAGCTAAGGCAAAATCGCCCTCAACCAAGGCGCGCATGGCAAAAGTGACCAGCTCGCTTGCCGACTGCCCCATTTTCAAAAACAGCTTGGAGACTTCGGTTAAATCTTGGTCAAAACGGCGAGAAATGTGCGGTGAAGATTGCGGCATGGCGATGTTACCTAACGAAAAAGTGGTCTAAATGTTATTGAAAAAGCTGCCTAAAACTTTCTTAAAATAAGCGCTTTAACTTAAAAAATTGCTCTTAGGTTTTTGATCAGCCATAGCGACCGGTAATATAATCTTCGGTGGCTTGCTGCTGCGGACTGGTAAAAATCTGGTCGGTGGCGCCAACTTCAACCAAATCGCCCAAATACATATAAGCGGTGACATCAGAGATTCGAGCGGCTTGCTGCATGTTGTGAGTAACAATCGCAATGGTATAATCTTGCTTTAAATCTTCGATTAAGTCCTCAATTGCGCCCGTTGAAATCGGATCAAGTGCTGAGGTTGGCTCATCAAGGAGCAGCACTTCAGGTCGGGTGGCAACCGCTCGCGCGATACAAAGCCGCTGCTGCTGACCGCCGGATAAGGACAATCCTGAGGCGGTTAATTTGTCTTTAACCTCGTTCCAAAGCGCGGCTTTTTTAAGCGCCCACTCGACGCGATCGGCAAGCTCGGCTTTGCTAAGCGCTTCATAAAGGCGAACGCCAAACGCCACATTGTCAAAAATCGACATTGGAAATGGTGTGGGCTTTTGAAACACCATGCCAACGCGCGATCGCAGCAAATTCACGTCGGTTGATTTTGCCAAAACGTCCAAGTCATCCAGATAAATCTGACCTTCCGCTTTCATGTTTGGGTACAAGTCAAACATTCGGTTAAAGCTTCGCAACAGCGTTGATTTACCGCAGCCTGAGGGTCCAATAAACGCGGTGACCTTTTTATCTTTGATGTCCAAATCGATATTTTTTAGCGCATGAAACTTGCCATAATAAAAGTTTAGTTCGCGGACTTTGATTTTGGCTGTTGTGACCGCATCAAGCATTGACGCTGAATCCGCTCGGGTCAGCATTTGCGCGATATTGAGCGGTTGGTTGGAGGCTGCACCTATAACAGGCGCAGTTGCTGAGGTTTGGTCAGCTTTTTCAAATTGGTTAAACATCGTCTTATGGCGCGGTTTTTTAAGAGTCTTGGTCATGAAGGTTATCTCATTAAAAGTGGTACAGATATGTTAATGTAAATCTTTGGTGCCGATATAGCGCGCGAGAAGGTTCAACACCAAAACGCTTAAGGTAATGAGCAATGCCGCCGACCATGCCAGCGCATGCCAGTTGTAATAAGGGCTCATGGCAAACTGATAAATGGTGTTGGGAAGGTTGCCCATCGCTTGACCCATATCTAGGCTAAAATATTGGTTGTTTAGTGCGGTAAATAGCAAGGGCGCGGTTTCGCCAGTAATTCGGGCAAAGGCAAGTAAAATTCCGGTCAGCAGCCCTGCTCTCGCCGCTTTCATGGTGACTTGAAGCACCAACTTCCATTTGGGCGTCCCTAAAGCAAATGCCGCCTCGCGAAGCGCGTTTGGAATGAGCAGCAGCATGTTTTCGGTCGTTCGAACCACCACCGGAATCACAATCAGCGCCAAAGCTACCGCCCCTGCCCAACCTGAAAAGCTGGCATTTTTCACCATCAGCGCATAAACAAACAAGCCAATAACAATAGATGGCGCAGACAACAAAATGTCATTTAAAAAGCGAATGACTTTGGCAAGGCGGCTGTTTGCTGAAAATTCTGCCAAATAAATCCCTGCAAGCAGTCCAATCGGCGCACCAATAAATAGCCCTGCCCCTGAAATCATAATCGAGCCGACAATGGCGTTTTTTAGACCACCGGCGCTCATCGGCGGCGGCGTATCTTGGGTAAAAATGGGCATCTCAATAAGTCCGGTGATGCCGTGACTGATCAGCGTCCACAAAATCCAACCAAGCCAAAACAAGCCAAATCCCATCGCAAAAATGGCAAATCCCAAGCCGATTTGGTTGCGCCATTGACGCTTGCGATAGCGGCTTTGGTTAAACACTCGTGGGGCTTGCATCGGCTTATTGGTAGCACTCATGGTGGTCATAATGTCAATCCTAATAACTCAACTGGCTTGCTTAATAATAAAATGGCGGCAACTTTAAAGGCTTTGTTTTAACGCTCATTGTTTTAACGCTCATTGTTTTGACAACTACTGTCCTGCCCGCTTGTCCAAATGCCCAATCAATAACCGCGAACATGCCAGTACCAAAAAGGTAATTAAGAACAGTACCAGTCCCAAATTTAAGAGCGCCGATAAATGTAGCGGCGTGGCAGCTTCTGCAAACTCGTTCGCCAAAGCTGAGGTGATAGAAACGCCTGAGGCAAACAAACTTGGGCTGATATTAAAGGTATTGCCAATCAAAAAGGTGACCGCCATCGTCTCACCAAGCGCGCGACCAAGTCCCAAAATCACCCCGCCTGCAACGCCTGATTTGGTATACGGCAACACCACTTTGGTCATCACCTCCCAAGTGGTCGCCCCCATGCCATACGCCGACTCTTTTAGCAGCGTTGGCACGACCAAAAACACATCGCGCATGGTGGCTGCAATAAAGGGGATAATCATAATTGCCAAAACAAGCGCCGCGCAAAACAGCCCAATCCCCATCGGCGCGCCGACAAACAGCTTGCCAATGATTGGCAAATCACCCAAATGCTCAGTTAACCAAGGCTGAATATGGTTGCCAAAAAATGGCGCAAACACAAACAAGCCCCACATGCCATAAATGATGGAAGGGATTCCGGCAAGCAGCTCAATGGCAATTCCCAAAGGCTTTTTCAGTGCTTTTGGACAAAGCTCGGTCAAAAACATCGCAATGCCAAAGCTGACGGGAACAGCAATGACGAGCGCCATGATGGAGGTCATAATCGTGCCGTAAATGGGAGCAAGCGCGCCAAACTCCCCTGCCACCGGATCCCAATGATTGCTGATATAAAACTTTAGCCCAAACGCCTGAATGCTTGGCCAAGCACCAACCACAAGCGAGACCAAAATCGCCCCCAAACTTGCTAAAACGGTCAGCGCGGCAAGCTTGGTGATGCCAACAAACAGCGCATCTAATCGCTGCTGCTTACGCAATTTTTGATGCAGTTTTAAGCTTGTTTGATCCATGCTTGCCATCGTTTTATCCTAACCTTGATCTGTTTTGGGCGCTTATTTGACTATTATTAAATGGGCACAATTTGCTTTAAGACTTATTTTGGCTGAAAAACGGGCTTGCCATCTTTATCAACCACTTGCTTCCAGCTGTCTTTAAATAGCGCCACGGCGGTGTCTGAGAACGGCACATAATCAAGCGCTAAGGCTTCTTTATCGCCCTCATCAAATGCCCAGTTGAAAAAGGCAAGAACACCGGCGGCTTGTTTGGCATCTTTGGGCGTTTTATTCACCAAAATAAAGGTGGCGGCTGCAATTGGCCAAGCGTTTGCGGTTTCAGCGTTGGTAATAACCTTATAAAATCCGGCTTGCTGTGACCAATCAATGTCCCCTGCCGCAGCAAAGCTTTCAGTTGACGGCTGAACGATATTTCCCGCCGCATTTTTAAGCGCCACGTGTGCCATATTATTTTGTTTGGCAAAGGCGTATTCGACATAGCCGATTGAGTTGTCCATTCGGCTGACATAACTTGCCACACCTTCATTGCCTTTTCCGGCCGCGCCGCGATCAGCAGTTGGCCAATTCACTGACTTGTCTACGCCAACTTTACTTTGCCAATCGGGAGAAACTTTGGCCAAATAATCGGTAAAGTTAAAAGTCGTCCCTGAACCATCAGAGCGAAATACGGTGGTGATGGCAGCATCTGGCAAGGTTAAATCAGGGTTTAATTTTGTGATGGCAGGATCATTCCACTTTTTAATGTTGCCTAAATAAATATCTGCAAGCGTTTTGCCATCAAGCTTGAGCGCCCCTGCAGCAACGCCTTTGATATTCACCACAGGAACAACACCGCCAATCACCGTTGGAAACTGGATTAAGTTGTTGGTGGTTAATTCCTCAACGGTCATTGGCGCATCTGACGCCCCAAAATCAACCGTTCCTGCGATGATTTGCTTGATGCCGCCTGAAGAGCCAATCGATTGGTAGTTGATTTGACCGCCCGTTTTTTGATGATAATCAGCAGACCATTTGGCATAAATCGGCTGCGGAAATGACGCGCCAGCACCAGTGATACTCATGGCAATGGCGTCATTTTTGGTCGTAGGAGCGCTTGTATTTTCTGAAGCCGCCGCGCTATTTTCGGTGGCAGCGGGGGTCGAATTGTTTGCTGCTGTATTGGTATCACCACGTTTACTACAAGCGCTGAGTAAAACCGCGCTGCTCATCATGGCAACTATCGTTAATTGGCGAAAATTTTTTCTCATGGTCACTCCTAAAAGTCATCAATTGGTCAAACTTGTCCTTTAATACAGGGTATTTTGCCAAGCTTTAATGACAGTTTGATGAGGGTTTGATGACAGTTTGATGACAATGTAAATCAGCTCCTTTAAAAAGTCAGCAAGCGCGCTATTGACTTGATAAAGCCAAAATAGTATTAGAATTCAAGGCAGAAGTTTGCTAGCATAGGGGAAGTTTCAACACTGACAGACTCGGGGTGCGGTTGTTTAAATCATAAAAATTGATTTGAGCGTTCGCTGAGACACACCCGCCGAACCTGATGCGGTTAGCACCGACGCAGGGAAGTCTTAAGCATGGTTTTTTGACAGAATTAAGCTTGCAGAAATGCCTGATAAGTTATTACGCTTAGCTTTTAAAACACAGTTTTAAAGCTGTTTTGAAAACTAAGTCTTTTAACTTATTTGCTGCGATATTCAGTTTTTGATTTTTTTATATTTATAATTTTTTATGTTTATAAAAAAAATCAAAAATGTCAAAAAAACGCGCGTTCCGCAGTCATTGGCGGTGTTGCTTTTATGGACATCAGCTAGGACAGCTTCTTATGACAACCTCAAACCCTACCATTCACGCACCAACTGCCAAGCAAAAGACTCCAAAAACCGATGCGCTCAAAACGCCCGCGCATAGATCAAGCTTGGATGCGCGCTTTGAAGAAGAATCGCGTGATTTGCACCGCATTTTGCCGGCATCTAAAAAAGTGTATCTCGAAGGCTCGCGCCCCGACATTCAAGTGCCCATGCGTGAAATTACCTTATCGCCAACGCCACTTCAAGACACGCCTGAGAGCGATTGGGAACAAAATCCGCCGTTTTATGTTTATGACACTTCAGGCGTTTATACTGACCCAAACGCGCAAATTGACTTAACCAAAGGGCTGCCAAAGCTTCGTGAAGGCTGGATTGAGGAGCGTGGCGACACCGAACGCTTAAGCGCCTTATCAAGCGACTACGGTCAAGCTCGCGCCCGCGATATTACTACCGCTAATTTGCGATTTGCCCATATCGACAAGCCGCGCCGCGCCAAACTGATCGATGGCAAAGCCGGCAACGTCACCCAAATGCACTACGCCCGCCGCGGCATCATCACCCCTGAGATGGAATATATTGCCATCCGCGAAACCCAAAAACAGCACGAATTGACCGACACCCGTCAGCACGACGGCGAAAGCTTTGGCGCCAATACCCCAAAAATCATCACTCCTGAATTTGTCCGCGATGAGGTTGCCGCCGGTCGCGCGATTATCCCAAACAACATCAATCACCCAGAATCTGAGCCGATGATTATCGGTCGCAATTTTTTGGTAAAAATTAACGCCAATATTGGCAACTCAGCGCTTGGCTCGTCGATTGATGAGGAAGTGTCAAAAATGACTTGGGCGACGCGATGGGGCGCGGACACCATCATGGACTTGTCAACGGGAAATCACATTCACGAAACGCGCGAGTGGCTGATTCGCAACTCCCCTGTCCCAATTGGTACGGTTCCCATTTATCAAGCGCTTGAAAAAGTCGATGGCATTGCTGAAGATTTGACGTGGGAGATTTTCCGCGACACGCTCATTGAACAAGCCGAGCAAGGCGTGGATTATTTTACCATTCACGCCGGCGTTCTCTTGCGCTACGTGCCGATGACTGCCAACCGCTTAACCGGAATTGTCTCTCGCGGCGGCTCCATCATGGCGCAGTGGTGTTTGGCGCACCATCAAGAAAACTTTTTATACACCCATTTTGAAGATATTTGCGAGATTATGAAGCAATACGACGTTGCTTTTAGCCTTGGCGATGGTCTGCGCCCCGGCTGCTTGCAAGATGCCAACGATGAGGCGCAATTTGGCGAGCTGCGAACGCTTGGTGAGCTGACCCAAATCGCTTGGAAGCATGACGTTCAGGTGATGATTGAAGGTCCCGGTCACGTGGCGATGAACCGAATTAAAGAAAACATGGACTTGCAACTTGAAACCTGTAGCGATGCCCCGTTTTATACCCTTGGACCGTTAACCACCGACATTGCCCCCGGTTACGACCATATCACCAGTGCCATTGGGGCGGCGATGATTGGCTGGTTTGGTACAGCAATGCTTTGCTACGTGACGCCAAAAGAGCACTTGGGACTGCCGAACAAAAAAGACGTGAAAGACGGTATCATCACTTATAAAATCGCTGCCCATGCGGCGGACTTGGCAAAAGGTCACCCCGGCGCGCAAGCTCGTGATAATGCGCTCTCCAAAGCACGATTTGAGTTCCGCTGGGAAGATCAGTTTAATTTGGCGCTTGACCCTGATACCGCTCGCGAGTTTCACGATGAAACGCTGCCAAAAGACGCTCATAAATCAGCGCATTTTTGCTCAATGTGCGGCCCTAAATTTTGCTCGATGAAAATCACTCAAAACGTCCGTGAGTACGCTAAAGGTCTGAATAATAAAGAAACAGATGCCAATTCAGGATTGAGCGCGGCAGCGATTGATGAGGGTATGAAAGAGATGACTGAAAAATATCACGCGGAAGGTCGTCAGTTGTATAAGGAAGTTTAAAAAAGGAAGTTTGATTTTTTAACAGTTAAACAAAAAACCCTTGCCGCTATGAGCAAGGGTTTTTTAACCACCAATTTTAATGTTAAAATTCAACTATCAAGGTGCTATAGTATCATTTTAATTTTTTGAATATCTTCTAAAATTTCTTTATCAGCTATTACAAATAAGAGCATTTCTACCAAAAACGGATTTTCTGTATTTCCATAAATATTTTTGGATGCTTGTTTAATAAAATCACAGTAATAATGATAAGCCTCTTGCGGTTTATGATAAATATCTTGATTCTGCCTTTTATCAGAATGAACTATATTTAATATTGTTTTTATATCGTAATTTACTAAGGCTTTATTACGGCTGTTTGGAACGGGGAAATATTTCAATTTGACTTCATGATTATTTTCGTATTTTAAAATTAACCAATTCAAAGCATAGGCAACTCTAGCATCATAAACGAAATACTCCCGAGGGTTCAAAAAAGAGGAGATTTTGGATAAAGAAGAAATCGTTTCAAAATTTTCTTTAGTGAGTTTATTTTTTTCGAGTTGAGATTTAAACTTTGATATTTTATCTATATTTCTCTGATGAGGCTTAAAACCATGAATTCCACCCCATTGATTAATTATCCAAAAATCTAATGGTGTATTTTCACTATGGTTATGATATTGCTGTTGCAATAATTTTTTTAAATGGACGTTTTTTTGAAAGTTGCTTGGGATATCATTTATACTCTTAATAGTAGATTGGTCAAAAATACTTTCATCTAAATTAAATTTATAGTCAAATCTTTCTTCTAAATTTATTTTCTTACTGTAATCTATTATTCTATTGATGACGTTATCCATATAGCTACCTTTAACAAATTAAGTCAAAAAAAATACCAGTAAGATAAATTTACTGGTATCAAAAATCATGAAAATTAAGTATTTAAACTAAACCTTTGACGCGCTATAAATCTCATCAATCGACGCGTTAATGGTGTCGGCAAACTCTTGATCACTTTGCTGACGACTCAACCCTTCAGTAAAGGCACGTGAGAAGCTGGCAATCATTCCGGGATTTTGCTTCAATTTTTCGCAAGCTTCCGTTCGGCTGTAGCCGCCGGATAGCGCCACCACTTTCACCACTTTTGGATGGTCAATCAGCTCTTGATAAAATCCGGCTTCCTCTGGCAAGGTAAGCTTGAGCATCACTTGATGATCGTCATCTAAGCTGTCAAGATTACGCAAGATTTCGATTTTTAAAATCACTTCGCAATCGTGTTTTTTCTCGCTGTTGATGTCCACTTCTGGCTCAACAATCGGCATAAAACCTTTGGATAAGATTTGCTTTGCTACGTCAAATTGCTGTTGAACGAGCAGCTCAATGCCATCAACACTTGGCTCATAAATCACCGAGCGCATTTTGGTGCCAAATACCGGATAGTTTTTGGCTTTATCAAGGAGCAAATCAAGGCTTGGAATGGGTCGCATCACCTGAACACCATTTAAGCGCTCAGCAAGACCTTTATCCACCTTTAAAAATGGGACGATATTTTTATCTTCCCAAAGATAATTGGCAGTCGGCTTGCCATTGACTTCACGATCCATCGTGTCTTCAAACAAAATTGCGCCCAAAACGCGCTCATTATCAAAGCAATCACAAGTCATAATCCGCGATCGCATCTCATGAACAAGATCAAACATCGCCTCATCATCGCTATAGTCGCTTTGGCTGACGCCATAACTTTCAAGCGCTTTTGGCGTACTGCCGCCACTTTGGTCGAGCGCCGCGATAAATCCTGAGCCATTTTTAATTCGCGCTAATTGCTCGTTATAAACATTGCTGGTCATTGGGTTGTCATCCTTTTTTTCATTTTTCAGTCGTTGTCCAATTTTTCTCAACTTATTTTCCACCGCCCACCATAGCACAAGATGGCGCGGCTTCCTATGCGCAAATGGTGAAAATCGTTCGACTGAAAACCTCATTGCGCTAAATTAAAGCAAAAATAAAATCCCCGCGCTCACCACCGCCAAAATAAGCCCCAACATATTCAGCTTTGATAATTTTTCATGAAAAACACTTGCCCCAACTAGCGTTGCCACTACAATGACCCCAACGTTCATTCCGGTAAAAACAAGGCTTGGCGACTCAGACAACACTTGATGAGCGCGAATATAAGCGTAAATATTTCCAACGTTAAGCGCGCCTAAAACCAGTCCAAAAAGTAGGGCTTTGGGCTGCCATTGGGTTTGTTGCAAAAACAAATATCCTCCTAAAAACAGCGCCGCTAAGCTAAAGCTGACAAAAAGCGTAAGTGGAAAAGCCGCGCCTTGTTTGGCGACCTGTTTAAACAGCACGTCAATGACGCCATAGCCTAAAAAAACACACATGAGCCAAAACGTTGGATGAAGTTTCGATAAGCTATTTTGGGGTAGTTTTTGAGATAATTGGTTTTCTGAAACTGCTATTAAATCCAAATTTGGCTGTTTTATCACCAAAGCGGCAAGCGCCATCAACCCAATAATCAGCCCAAGCGCCCGAATCGGCGAAATCACCTCACCAAAAAGCACGGCTGCCGCAATAATTGGAATAATCAAGGACAAGCGCTGAGCCGCATCGGCTTTAATCATGCCAGCTGTGCTAATTGCTCGACCTAAAATCACAAACACCAACGGCAATAATATGCCAAGTGCGGCAATCAATCCCCAAGCACTACCAAGATTGGCTGCTGCCTGAATGTCCGGTTTTAATAATAACAGCGTCAATAACACCGCGACCGGATATCCTGCGGCAATGGTTTGGCGAATGTCTAAATGTTGCGCCCGAAGCAGCTTTAACAGTACAGAAACGGCAACGCTACAGCACACCGCAATGACTAAATACCCCATAACTTAACTCAATCCTTTATTGTTTCTCAAAATTGATACTATTTTAAACGTTAACTTCAACCGGCAAACGCGGCGCTGATAATTTTTCGCGTCTTTTTTATAGTTTTGCCAATTATTAGCGCGGTTAATTTAGCCTATCCATATTTTATAAAAAGCACCTTATAAAAAATGCCTAAAGCGTTCAAATTACAATTACCTTGCAGGAGAATTAGTAATATTTTGCTAAACTATCCGCTTGATTTATCAATAATAACTGCAAACTGCTCACTGTTTTGACTGCTTATGAACGCTTTATTTCGATTTTTTGAGACCCGCCTTCCCGCCTTCCCTGACAGCCCGATGCCGCTGCCACGGCATGGACTGTTACATTTTTTATGGGCGTGTACCAAAGGGCTTCGCGGTTGGCTTTTGCTATTTATGATTTTATCGGCGGGCATTGGCATTTATGAAGCGCTGCTGTTTGCTTGGATTGGCAAGTTGGTTGATTGGCTTGGCACGTACTCGCCTGTCATGCTTTGGTCAGAAAAAGGCGACATGCTGCTATTGATGCTTGCGGTGCTTATTGTCAGTCCGTTTTGGATTGCGCTGTCCTCCTTAATCCATTTTCAAGTGATTCAAGGCGTGTTCCCGATGCAGATGCGCTGGCACTTTCATAAGCGCATGCTTGGTCAGTCGATGCAGTTTTATCAAGATGAATTTTCAGGTCGGGTGTCGGCAAAGGTGATGCAAACGGCGCTTGCGGTTCGTGATACGGTGATGACGGTCACCGATATGCTGATGTATGTGACCGTTTATTTTATTACCACCGGCGTGATTTTATTTAATTTAGACCGTCTTTTACTCATTCCATTTATCATTTGGACGGTGCTGTTTGGTTTAACCATGTGGTTTTTTATTCCACGCTTAAAACGCTCCGCCATCGTTCAAGCTGATGCTCGCGCCTTGATGGTAGGTCGGGTGACCGACGCTTACGCCAACATCATGACGGTCAAACTGTTCAGCCACTCGCGCCGTGAGCTGAGCTACGCCAAGCACGCCATGGGACAATTTTTGGGAACGGTTCACGCACAGATGCGCTGGGTCAGCTATTTGGAAGTGGCAAACCATATCGTTAGCGTGATTTTGGTGGGAACGACGGCTGGGATTGGCATTTATCTTTGGCAAAAAGGCGCGGTTGGCGTTGGCGCCATTGCCGCAGCAACCGCAATGGCGCTCAGGCTTAATGGCTTAACTCATTGGATTATGTGGCAAACCTCAAGCCTGTTTGAAAGCATTGGCACGGTTCAAGACGGCATGAAAACGCTGTCCGCGCCGCAAACTATCGTGGATAAACCGGATGCCAAGCCGTTAGTCGTCACAAACGGTCAAATCACTTTTGACCATGTCGATTTTGGCTATCAGCGCGACAATGACGCCAAAGATTTAGAAGGTATTGCCATTGATGAAGCCAATGGTATTGCCCCCAAAAAGCTGTTAGATAATTTTTATCTTAACATCAAATCGGGCGAAAAAATTGGCTTGGTTGGTCGCTCGGGCGCCGGAAAATCAACGCTCGTTAATTTACTCTTGCGCTTTTATGATGTTGATTCGGGTAAAATTTGCATCGACGGTCAAGCCATCGACAGCGTCACTCAAGAGTCCTTGCGCCAACAAATCGGCATGGTCACTCAAGATACTTCCCTGCTTCATCGAACCATCCGCGAAAATATTGCTTACGGTCGCCCCGATGCTACTGATGAGGACATCATCAACGCCGCTAAACAAGCCCAAGCTTGGGACTTTATCAAAGACTTGTTTGATGACAAAGGCAACAGCGGTCTTGATACTCAAGTTGGCGAGCGCGGCGTCAAGCTGTCCGGCGGTCAGCGTCAGCGCATTGCCATTGCCCGCGTGATGCTCAAAAACGCGCCGATTTTGCTGCTTGATGAAGCCACCAGTGCGCTTGACTCCGAGATTGAATTTGCCATCACTGAAAGCTTAAATGACATCATGACCGGCAAAACGGTGATTGCCATTGCCCACCGCCTATCGACCATCGCCGCCCTTGATAGATTGGTGGTCATGGATCGCGGTCAAATCATCGAGCAAGGCAGCCATGATGAACTGCTTGCCCAAAATGGCGTTTACGCCGGACTTTGGCAGCGGCAAAGCGGCGGCTTTTTGGGCGACAGCGACGAGTTCGATAATGATGAATAAGTTATTTGATGCTGAAAAAAGCCTGATGATTTCGGGAAAAAACGCCCGTTATTTTGATTTTTCGGCTAATGTTTCAGCTCAAAAAAAGCCTAGCTCTCATTTTTATGGTGGCAATGGTTTTGCAATCGGCTGCTACCTGCCGTTCCTTGAACGACTGCAAGTTGATGTTAACTTGACCGCCCTTGCCCTGCGTGGTTATTGGCTTGACAAACCGACCGCTAACAAACTTACCCGCGAAGAAGACGCCGACGTTTTAATTGAATTTTTGGAGAAAACTCAGGACAAGCCCATCATTGGTATGGGTCATTCCCAAGGGGCAACCGCCACTGCCATTGCTGCCGCCAAACGTCCAGAGTTGTTTTCAAAGCTGTATTTAATTGAGCCGGTCACCTTTACCAAAGCGCAAACTTGGGTTTATGACCTGTTGCCGCGAGCGCTTAAAATGACCCAAGAGCCGTTTAAAAGTACCCAAACTAAGCAAAACGACTGGCAAAGCGTGGCAGATTACTTTGCGCATTTACGGCAGCGGCGAGCGTTTCGGCGGTTAAGTAACGATCATCTGCAAATTTTTGCTGAGCATAGCCTTGAGAAAACGGATAACGGCTATCAGCTCATTTTTGAGCCAAAGCAAGAACTTGCCAACTATTTTGGAACGCCATTTATTGATGACGCGCTAAAAGCTTTATTACAACAACAAATCCCCTTTACCTTAATCCTTGGCAAACCCACCTTATTTGTGAGCAAAAAAGTCCGGAACAATTGGCAGCACTTTATTAGCAATGGGCAAATTATAACCCTCAATGACTTTGGGCACTTATTGCCGATGGAAGCACCGGAAATTTGCGCTCAGCTTATTTTAAAAAGCCATCAAACATTTTGCCATGACTGAGCCTACTGCAAAAAATCTGCTGCCTTACGAGGGTGAGGTTTATTTGTTATCGCCGCTTAACATGCTAGACTTTAGTAAGGAAAAGCTTTATCAAACGCTGCTTAATGAGCTGTCTTGGCAATCCGATATTGTGACGATGTTTGGTAAAACGCATATTACCCGCCGACAAGTCGTTTGGATGGGCGACGATCATCTGGGTTATCGCTATTCAGGGCATTTGCGAACGGCAGTTGCTTGGCAGTCGTTGGTTTTTGAGATTAAGCAGCAAATTGAAGCTAAGATTTTGGCTTTTTTTCAAAATAACCGAATACTTGGCTTGCAATTCAATCCAAGCGCTGACCCGTTTTTTAATTCCTGCTTGCTTAATTATTATCCCACGGGCGAGGACGGCATGGGCTATCATGCTGATAATGAAAAGGAATTGGGCGACGCACCGATGATTGCCAGTATCAGCTTTGGTGCAACGCGAAAAATAGCGTTTAAGCACAAAGTTACCAAAGAAAAAATCGATGTGATATTGCCGCCTGCCAGCGTTTTATTGATGATGGGAGCAACGCAAAGCTATTGGCAGCACAGTATCCCAAAAACTAAAAAAGTGCAATCGGGGCGAATTAGCTTAACTTTTCGTAAAATTTTAGCTTAAAAAATTAGCGCTTTGAGTTGCCGTTTTGATAACGACTTTTAAGCCATTGAATAACAACCGCAAGCGTCAGCAACCCTAGAAATGGATAAATCAGCAACAAATCAATACGAATGGGCGCAATTACCGTTTGCTCCCAGTGCTTCATAAAAAAATAATACGGCACAAACAGCAGCCAAGCTATTAAAGTTACCATTTGCAGCCGAGTCATAGCGCCCTTGTTATGTTGTTAAGGCTTTATTGGTAAGCCACTTGCAAGACAATTTTGCCAAAGCTGTCACCTTTTTCAAGCTGCTTATGGGCAGCAATGACGTCCGATAAGGCAAACTCTTTGTCGATGTGCAGTTTAATTTTACCATCGGCAAGTTGTTGTAAAATTTGCGCCATGCTATCACCACTTGGGGTGACGGCAAAGCCCTCAACGCTTAAATTTTTATCCATGCCTGCTTTTTTCAGTTTTTCTGCCCAAATGGTTGGCAATACAAACACGTGAGCGCCGAATTTAAGTGTGGTAAGCGCTTGAACACCGGCATCATCACCAACCAAATCAAGGAGCACATCGGCGTTTAATTCGGGAAAGTCGTCGTCTTTAGTGTAATCAATCCAGCCTACCAAATTATTTTTATCAATGAGCTTATCGAGCTTTTGGTATTTTTCAGGGGAACAAATGACGGTCACTTTTAAATCATTTTCTTTTGCTTTTTGAGTTAACAGTTGAATTAAAATATGACCCACGCCGCCGGCAGGGGCGTTCATCACCACGTGGCTACCCTTTTTAATGTCAGCAAAATCCAAAAATTGCATCGCGGTTTGTCCGGCGCAAGGCAGCGCTCCGGCTTGGATTAGGCTGGCCCCGTCAGGGATTTTGGTAAGTAAGTTGTCAGCGACTGCGGCAAATTCGCTATAGCAGCCGCCCTCAAAATTGAGCGCAGCCACCTTGTTGCCAACGTTAAACTTGTTGCTTTGACTGGCAATCACTTCACCTGCCAAATCAAAGCCTAAAATTGCCGCGTTACCTTGGTCAAATTTTTCTTGTTGAATCTTGTCTGCGCCCCAACCTTTGCCTTGACGCGTTTTATAATCGACCGGATTCACGCCAGCGGCAGCAATTTTTACCAAAACTTGACCGTCTTTTAAACTTGGGATAGTCACATTATCTTGATAGCTCATGACGTCAGGATCGCCAAATTTGGTGATGACTACCGCGTGCTGTTCGGTTGGCAACTTTTGATTGATCGTCATAAGGTTCTCCATTATTTTTAAAATGTTAATGATCCATTAAGCGAGAGCCAAGCGCGCGCTGATGGGCAGATGGTCAGACAACGTTGACCACGGTTTTCCCGAATGCACCCAAGCATCTTTCACGACCAAATTACGAACGTAAATCCGATCAAGGCTTAATACCGGAAGTTTTGCCGGAAAGGTCGGTAGCAGCTTGCCGTGGCACGATTTAAAGGCTTCGGTCATGCCAAGGCTTTGCGCCAATTTGTCGCAAGACAGCTTTTTCCAGTCGTTAAAGTCCCCTGCTAAAACGAGCGGCTGATCACGGGCAATGGTGTGCTTGACATAATCGCTGATGGCTTGGTACTGCTTGATTCGGTCGCGCTCTAGCAAGTTTAAATGGGCGCAAAGAATGACTACAGGAAGCTCCCAACCTTCCGGCTGAACTTCGCAGTGCAAGACGCCGCGCTGCTCAAGCTTATTGACCGTGATGTTGACGTTGTGCTTGGGGTCTAAGGGATACCGGCTTAATACGGCGTTGCCGTGATGACCGTTTTCATACTCACAGTTTTTGCCGTAGCTGTTTTGAAAGCTTAAATATTCGCCAAACCATTCGTGCTGTGATTGATCTGGATATTCGTTATATTGCAAGTTGCGCTTCAAATTTTGCCCCTGAACTTCTTGCAGACATAAAATATCCGAGCCAACGTCTTGAAGCGCGTCGGCAATCCCTTGCATTTTGACCTGCCGATTGAGCGGCGACATGCCTTTGTGAATGTTGTAACTGGTCAAAATAAAAGCGTCTGGCGTCATAGTCACTATTACATCTCGTGGGGTTAAATCAAGTTGTACGGTCAATCAGTTTACCTGTTTTACAGCAATTTTGCTAAAAACGAGTTAGCCATAAGTGTCATCTAAATAGTTAATGATGTCTTTGGATTCAAACATTTTGGTGTTGGTGTTCGGGTCAACAAGATAGGGAAATTGCAACTTGCCGTCCATCACCTCATTCATAATGCGCTCACGCTTGCCGCCTTTAATCGGTTGATACTCGCCCAAATTTAAGCGAACCCCAAACGCGCCAATGTCTTCAATCTGCTCGCGGGCAACGTTATGATTGATGTAGCCGACCTCAAGCTCGCTTAACTTTTCGCGAACCAAGCGGCAAAACGGACTGGCTTCAAAACCATAAAGGTGCAGTAGCTTTTCAGGGCGACCGCGGTCTTGGTTCTTTTTGGGGTGCTCGGCTTTAACGCCGCGCATCATTGAAGCAACACTTGCAGATTTGTTGATCAAGCTTGCATTATCGCCATCATGAGATTGGTATTTTTCAGGGGTTTTGCCGTCTTTGGAATAATGCTTAAATAAATGATCGATGATTTTTTGCGAGTCCAAAATCTTATCATTGGTATTGTCATCAACCAAAAAAGGCACTTGCGCCTTGCCAGCAAGCGCTTTTAACTCATCGCGGTAAACGTGACCTTTATGCGGGCTTGGTCGGCTTTCAAAATCAAGGTTAAGATGGGTCATCACTTCACGAACGCGGCGCGAATAGGGACAAGCTTCATGTTCATAAAGCACCAGCATTTTGTCGGGCTGAATCGGCGTTGGCGTTCCCATATTGCCAAGACCGCCGCGAAGTAACGTAGTGGCGGTGGCTTGAGCGCTTTTTATTTTAAATCCGATCGAGTTATTTGGAATAATCATTGCTGTCATCCTCAGCAAGTGGTTAATTTTTTTGTTAAAGACTTATTGTTAAAAACTTTCACTTTTAAACTGTTAAAGATGGTCGTTATTAAAGAGAAAGGAAGCCGGCTTGCTGACAAACCGGCTTGAAATACTTTCTTGATTATGAATGAACTCAACCCTTAATAACGGGTAATCAGCGCAATGGGTTGATCCGTTGCCATCAACTCTTGCGGCATAAAGATCGCTTTGCCGCCGCTTTGGGTCACCTGAGCGATGATATCGCCGATCACATCATCGCTGATGCTTTTATCAGTAGGGTCATTGTCATCTACGGTCGTAAGCGTTAGTTTTTCTGAATCAACTTTCGCAGGTTGAATATAACCACGGCGAACATAAAGCGTTTCGCCTGCGCCTTGATAGGCAGCGCGGTAAACTTCTTGCAAGTCCGTAAGCAGCATTCCGGCACCGCGAGCTTTATCCATCTCGCCCATTGCTGCTTTGTGAAGCGAGCTGCGATAAGCTTCAATTGCTTCTTGAACGCCATCGATGATGCGTTGGGCGTTGCCATTTTCAAGCTCGGTTAAGTTTGAAACGGTGGCGATGATGTTGTCCGGACGGTCGCAAACCTCTTTATAGTAGCCAATATTTTTAGTGTCACCCACGACGACCAGTGGCATTTTTTGCTCGCCCCAAAGCTCTTGAACGCTTTTATCAACTTGGTTAAAAAATTCTTGCAGGTAGCTGTTTTCTTTGTTGGTTGAGCGATCAGAACCGGCGTCCCCTGTGGTATACAAGCCATTGTTATCAATAGGAAATTTGATATTTTCCATATTGTTTTGGCGCAGGCTATTCTCATTAAACTCTTGAACGACGCGATCATTTGCCGCTTCAATCAAACGCGCTTTATCACGAGTCAGTACCACGGTGTAATAATGAACCGCGCTTGCCATATCGCGAATCAAATCTCGGGTCGCAAATCGATCGGAGATGATAACGCGCTCTTGGGTATCAAGCGGCATTCGAATGAGGGTGGCATCATCGGGACTGGCAAAAATCGCCAAAGTGTCTAAGTTATAATTGTGGTTTAAGTCATCCGTTTTTTTGCGGATTTGCTCAAGCACTGCCGATGCCGTTTTTTTATCGTATTCTTGGGCTAAGCGCTCCTCGGCAAGCTTGAGCTGGTTTTTTAAGGCAATGGGATCCTTGCTGTTGTCGGGATGCTCGCGGTGGGTTTTCACAAAAATGCTGACGGCAGGGTTGGCTTTGGATTCTTGTAAGCTTTTTAGGGTGGCTTTCATCGATTCAGCTCCTTATTGTCTTTTTTATTATTCGCAGCAGGTTAGCCGCTTTATCAAATTTGCAATTAAATTCACTAAAAATTTAATGGCAACTAAAAAGGATTTAATTGCAATATCGCAATGCCTTTATTGATGCTAGCAAGATAGTTTGCTGCTCTATATGGTTGCTTTGCAAGCAATTGGTGACGCTTTGTAACTGGTTTTTAGTTGGGCAATGGACTTAATTAAAAAGCCAATCGCTGACAAAAGCTTTTTAATACCTTGATAATCAGGTCATCTGCCAATATATCTACATTAATGACCCATTTTTAGGACGTAATCAGCGTTATGACTCAATTTGACCCCAATCTTCATTTGGTAGATTTTGCAGCGACTTCCCCAAGCGCATTAACCTCAGCGATCACGGACGCCATTGACCAAGCCAATCTATTTTTAGATCATCTCACAGCGCCAAACGATGACACCTGTCACAACATGGAGGCTCAGCAAGCGCTTGCCGACATCATGGCTTTTGATCATTTAAATTTAGCTTTGGATCGCCATTGGGGCATTTTATCGCACTTAAATAGCGTGATGAGTGATGAGGACATTCGCCGCGCTCATCATGACCTGCTGCCTTTATTATCTGCGTTTGGGACGCGTGTTGGTCAGTCAAAGCCGCTGTTTTATCGCTACCAAAAAGTGGTCGCCGACAAAGCTTTTTTTGAAAATCTTGATCCGGCTCGGGCGCGCGCCATTACCCTTGCTATCCAAAGTTTTGAGCGCTCAGGCGTGGGATTAGCCAAAGACGATCAAGAAAAATTTGCCGCTATTCAAAGCCAATTATCACAGCTATCCGCCACATTTTCTGATCATATTTTGGACGCGACTCAAGCGTTTTCGCGACCATTAAGTAGTGGCGAACTTACCGGAATCCCTGAAAGCGGTCTGGCGCTGCTTGCTGATGCTGGCGAAAATTTTAAACAAAATGCCCTTGCCACCAAATTACTCACCCAAGCTGAAATCGATGCCTTGCCAACGCCTTATTATGTGGCAACGCTGAATATTCCGGTGTATTTGGCAGTGATGACCCACGCGGACGATCGCGCGCTTCGTGAGGCGCTGTACTATGCTTACGTGACGCGAGCTTCTGAGTTTGATGCTCATAAAAATGCCAAAGGTGAGTCGCTCAATAACGCGCCAGTGATGAGTAAGATTTTGTCATTGCGAGCGCAAAAGGCGCAGCTTTTGGGCTTTGATAATTACGCCGAGCTGTCACTTTCCACCAAAATGGCGGAAAATGTTGCCGAGGTTGAAACGTTTTTGCGCAATTTAGCAGCAAAAGCAACGCCTGCGGCAAAAGCCGATTTGGCAAAATTGCAAGATTGCGCCGCTCAATTTGGCATTGAGGACATTCAGCCTTGGGATACGGCGTATTTGGCAGAAAAAGTAAAGCAGAACAGCTTTAATCTATCGCAAGAAGCCATCCGACCTTATTTTCCATTACCAAAAGTCATTGATGGCTTATTTAACATCGTTCAGCGCTTATATGGCATCCGCGTTCAGCAATGTGATGCGGCATCTGGCGTTTCGCGTTGGCATGATGAGGTGATGTTTTATGAGCTTTATGATGCCGATGACAGCTTGATTGGTGGCTTTTATTTTGACCTATTTGCGCGAAATAATAAGCGCGGCGGGGCTTGGATGAGCGGCTTTCAATCGCGATATGAGTTGGCGGACAGCTATAGTCAGCTTCCCGTTTGCTTTATGGTTGCTAACTTTACGCCGCCGCTTGATGGCAAGCCAAGCCTGTTGACCCATGATGAGGTGACCACTTTATTCCATGAGTTCGGTCACGGCTTGCATCACTTGTTAACGCAAGTGAGCGTTGGTGATGTCGCAGGCGTCAATGGCGTTGAGTGGGATGCGGTTGAGTTGCCAAGTCAGTTTATGGAAAATTGGGCTTGGAATGCTGAGGGCATTGCGCTCATTAGCGCCCATGTTGACACCGGTGAGCCGTTGCCAAAAGACAAGTTAGAGGCGCTACTTGCCGCCAAAAACTTCCAAAGCGGATTGCAGACCTTGCGCCAAATCGAGTTTGCCTTATTTGATTTGCTGATTCATGCCGATGCTCAAGGCTTGGACTACGACGGTATTTTAGCGACATTAACTCAAGTCCGCGCTGATATTGCCATTTTGCCAACGCCGGATTATAACCGCTTTGCCAATGGTTTTAGCCATATTTTTGCAGGGGGCTATGCGGCAGGATATTATTCTTATAAATGGGCAGAACTGTTATCAGCGGACGCTTTTAGCAAGTTTGAAGAAGAAGGGATTTTTAATCCGGCGACCGGAAACGCCTTTCGCGAAAGTATTTTATCGGTCGGCGGTAGCTTCCCTGCCAAAACCAACTTTGAAAACTTTCGCGGCAGAAGTGCGAGCATTGAGGCGCTACTTCGTCATAGCGGCTTTGCAAATCAAGCTGACAATGATGCCAAAATTAACGCGGCAAATGCTAGTAAGGCAAGCTGATGCGCTATCAATCAACTTCCCCAAAACGCCGATTTTTAGCCGGCGTTCGCTGCCCAAAATGCCAATCGATGGATTCGGTGGTTCAAGTGCAAATTTTTGAACCTACTCCCGATGAATTTATCGAATGTACAACATGCGGTCACCGCGAGCGCCGCCCTGAGCCTGATGATGAAAACTTGCAAAGCCTGATTGATGACTTAGGAACGCAAGGGGTGGTCAAATTTAAGCCATAGTTTAATAGATTAATAGATTAATAGATTAATAGATTAATAGATTAATAGATTAATAGATTAATAGATTAATAGATTAATAGATTAATAGATTAATAGATTAATAGATTAATAGTTTAGTAGTTTAAGCGCTATAAAAGCTTGGCAGTTTAATATTTGATAATAAGTTATAAAACAATGATGGGATAATTCACCGCCATGAGCCAAGTTCAGCTGACCCACGAGCCGATTTTGATGAGCAACGCGCAAGTTTTGGTATTGCCGGTTAACAGCGCCGGATTGCTATTAGATGCGGTATTGGTCAAATCACAATCGCTTTATCCGGACAATTATAAGCGCTATCGCAGGGCTTGCCAAAGCGGCGATCTCAAAGCGGGAAGCTGCCTGCTTTACAAGCGCGAGCTTGAGCAATCGGGATTGACTGCAAGCTCTAATGGCAATCAGCCGCGATTTATTGCTAATTTGGTGGTGAGCGATCATCCGTATCATCCGCCGCGATCAGAGTGGCTTTTTGAGGCAATCAAAGACTTGCAACAGCAGCTGTTACCGCTCGTTCGCTATCAGGGTATAAGAAAGCTTGCCTTACTTGCCCGACCGCTGATTTTTACTAATGAAAAACGCCTAAATGCCAAGGAAATCTCAAGGCTGCCGCTTGATTGGCAAAATACCACCTTGCCACTACTCACGAACGAGCTGAGCCAAATCCCTAAATTGCAATCAATGCTGCATTTACCAAAAACTATCGAAGCGAGGCAATAGCTTTCAACTATTTATCATAAAAAAATGAATCACAAAAAAACCGCCTAAATTTAGACGGTTTTTTTATTTACTAAAAACGATTATCAAAAATTAACGCTTAGTTTTGCTCAAGCCCTTTCATAGTCAGCTTAATGCGACCACGGTTGTCGACGTCTTGAACTAAGACTTTGACCGATTGACCTTCTTTTAGGTAGTCCGAGACGTTTTCGACGCGCTCTTCGGCGATTTGCGAGATGTGAACCAAGCCATCGGTATTTGGCAAGATGTTGACAAACGCACCAAAGTCAACGATACGAGCGACCGTTCCTTCGTAGGTTTTGCCAACTTCAACTTCGGCAGTTAATGCTTCGATTTGACCAATCGCCGCTTTGGTTGCGGCTTTGTTTTCACCGAAAATGCGGATGGTTCCAGCATCATCAATGTCGATGACCGCGCCAGTTTCTTCGGTCAATTGACGGATGGTTGCACCGCCTTTACCGATGACATCGCGGATTTTTTCAGGATTGATTTCAATGACCGCGTAGTTTGGCGCATGAGCGTTGATTTCAGTTCGGCTGGCTGGCAATACTTCGTTCATCGCATTTAGGATATGGATTCGACCAGCGTGGGCTTGCTTGAGGGCTTGCTCCATGATGTCAGCATTGATGCCTTCGATTTTAATATCCATTTGTAGCGCGGTGATGCCGTCTTTGGTTCCGGCAACTTTAAAGTCCATATCACCTAAGTGATCTTCATCACCCAAAATGTCCGATAACACGGCAAAGCGCTCGCCTTCTTTAACGAGACCCATGGCAATACCAGCAACCGGCGCTTTTAAGGGCACGCCAGCATCCATCAAGGCAAGGCTTGCACCACAAACTGATGCCATTGATGAGGAACCGTTTGATTCGGTGATTTCAGACACCACGCGGATGACGTACGGGAAGCGCTCGCTGTCAGGAAGCATGGCTTGAACGCCGCGGCGAGCCAAGCGACCATGACCGATTTCGCGGCGTTTTGGCGCGCCTTCACGACCGGTTTCGCCAACTGAGAACTGCGGGAAGTTATAATGCAGCATGAAATGATCACGGATGGTGCCAGCAAGCGAGTCAATCATGTTGACATCACGGCTGTTACCCAAGGTTGTGGTAACTAAAGCTTGGGTTTCACCGCGAGTAAATAGCGCTGAGCCATGGGTATACGGCAAGACGCCAACTTGGATATCAAGGGCACGAACAGTTTCTAAATCGCGACCGTCAATTCGCGGCTTTCCAGATAAAATATTGTCACGAACCGTGCGGTATTTTAACTCACCATAAAGCTCTTTTAACTCACTCACTTTATCGCTGTAGCCTTCGGCTTCAGAGTCGCCGGCAAGCGCAGCAATCATGGCATCTTTGATGTCGTCAAGCTTGGCATAGCGCTCTTGCTTGTTGGTGATGGTGTAAGCATCAGCCACTTGATCGCCAAACTGCGACTTCATTTGGGTAACTAAGTCTTGATTTTGTTCAGGGGCGCTGAAGTTTTGCTTGGCAACACCTGCCTCTTCGGCAAACGAGACGATCTGGTCAATCACGATTTGCTGCTGCTCGTGACCATAAAGCACCGCGCCAAGCATTTGGTCTTCTGACAATTCGCGGGCTTCAGACTCGACCATCAATACCGCAGATTTGGTTCCGGCAACGACCAAATCAAGATCGCTGACTTTTAGCTGCTCAAGGCTTGGGTTTAAGACGTACTCGCCATTGATAAAGCCGACTCGCGCCGCGCCAATAGGACCATTAAATGGGGCATCAGAAATTGCAAGCGCTGCTGACGCGCCAATCATTGCCGCGATATCGGCGTGATGGGTTTTGTCAGAGGACATTACGGTTGCCGTGATTTGAATCTCATTCACGTAGCCTTCAGGGAATAACGGGCGGATCGGACGGTCAATCAGGCGTGAGGTCAGCGTTTCAAACTCGCTGGCACGACCTTCGCGCTTGCCATAAGCACCGGGAATTTTACCTGCCGCGTACATTTTTTCTTGATAGTTGACGGTCAATGGGAAAAAGTTTTGATCTTCTTTGGCGTCCGCTTTGACGACAGCTGCCACAAGGACGGAAATACCGCCCATATGAACCATAACTGAGTAAGCTTGGCGGGCAATGCGACCGGTCTCTAACACGACTTTTTGGTCGCCGTATTGAAACTCACGCGTCACGGTTTGAAACATTGAAGAATTTGTCATAAACATGTCCTAATAATTATTGACGATAAGTAGAGCCGCTCCTGTGGCGATCTCACTCATAAAAAGGGTGAATCAAGCGCTTAACCATAATTGGTAAATTGCAGATTCTCAGTTTTCTATAATTTAATACGCTGATCCAAGTTAACTTTGCGATCATAACGCGCGCTTTTATCGGCTGATTTAATTTATTTTGCCCTATTGATTACAATCAAAGCGCTATAATGGCGCTTTTGCCAAACTATTAAAGGCGTATCAGCGTCTATATCCATTAAAACCACGGTTCGCGCGTTTATTTTACAGAGATTTCGTGGCTATGACCAATAAATTACAAATAACCTTCTGACATAAAAAAACGGCGTGACACCTCACACCGTTTTTCAACTACCAAAAGTTAATACCACATCACCTAATATCAGCATTAGCAAACCAGTTGCTTCAAAAGCAAAGCAAGCTGATAGATTAGCGGCGTAGTCCTAACTGGCTGATGATCGTGGTATAACGACCCAAATCTTTACGCTTTAAGTAGTCAAGCAATTTGCGGCGTTGGTTAACCATTCTGATCAAACCACGGCGGCTATGATGGTCCGCTTTGTGTTCTTTAAAATGGTCTTGCAAATCGTTGATGCGAGCGCTTAATAGAGCGACTTGAACTTCAGGAGATCCGGTATCATTTTCGCCGCGTTGGTATTGAGCGATGATTTGTTGGCGGTCAGTATTGGTTAGCATAATAGTCTCCGGCAATGCTAAAGATATCAAAATGGATATCTGTTAAAAACAATCAATAAGGCAACATTCAGATCGACCCTGCATTACTAGAGTCGAACCAGTGTAGCCTCTATAAGATCATAGAATAAATCAGGGCGACTGATTTAAGCGCTAAATTATAGCAAAAAACTGCTGAACAAACAGCAGTTTTTATTAAAAATATCATCTATCAATTGATTGATAAGCTAAATTTTAAGATTTTGAGTAACCATCTCCGTTAGCATTTTTTCCAAGCTCATCACCTTGTAAAGGTACGGTTGTTGCTTCAGCAGGGCTTTTTGGTTCGCCATCTTCAGCAGGTTGAATGTCATTTGCTAATTTGTCAATGGTTTGCTCTTCTTGATCTAGATCGCTTTTTTGAGTATCCATATTAGCCTCATGATTATGTTTTATCTATTTTTTAAGTCTCTTTTAAATATTAGCTTGATAAAGACCAATTATTTTCTATTTTCAGCTTGCTCAAGATTTTTTGCAATGCCATCAGCCGCTTGATCTTCTGATTTTAACTTATTAGAGTAGTTGCCTTCAGCTTGATTTTCTAGTGAAGCTACTTCTGATTTTGACTGTTGTTGCTCAATCTCAGTATTATTCGGATTAGGATTTGACATTATTATTTTCCTTATTAATTATAAGCTTTAGATATGATAGTTATGAGCTATATTGATAGGTTATCTTGTTCTTTAGCTCTTTCTTAGCATCTCATCAATTGCATTGACAAAGTTTTTGATATCATCTGGATTTCTTGAAGTGATCAGATGACGATCAACCTGAACCGTTTTATCAACAAAGGTCGCACCCGCATTTTCTAAATCGGTTTGCAAGGTTTGATAGGCGGTCAGCGTTTTACCTTTTGCAATTCCTGTATTAATCAATGCCCAAGGCGCATGACAAATTGCAGCTAGTGGTCTATTGCTTTCATTAAAGGCTTTAATGATTCGATGAGCGTCGCTATTTCCACGAAGATTATCGGCATTCACTGTACCACCGGGTAAAACAAGGGCATCGTAATCGCTTGGATCAGCATCTTTAGCAAACAAATCGGCAGTAAAAGTATCACCTTTTTCGACATCATGTTTGCGAGCTTGAACTAGCTTATCATCATTTGTAGTAATTAAGACGGTTTTATAACCTTTGTTTTTAAGCTGATTATTAACATCTTCATATTCAGCCTGTTCAAAGTTATTATCGAGTAAAAACGCAATAGTTTTCATAAGACCTCTTTTTATTTATTAAAATTTTCGATTATTAAAAATAAATTTTTATTTTCAAACTTAATTTTAAATTTCTAAATTTAGTTCTAAGTCTGTAATTATTCTAATATCTTTATAGTTATTAATAGTTTAATTTTATAGCTATCTTATTTTTATAATAATTTTTTATTCTTGTTAATTTTAGATTTTTTTATTATTTTTTATTGTTATTTTCAGACCGCAATAAAAATTGTATAAAAAAATCAGGAGTCACTATAGGTGAAACCTGCAATAAAATGTAGCGAAGTGTGATTTGTGTGATAACAACGTAAAGCGGTCAGCTAAGATAGATTAATAAGCTTCTTAGGTTGCAGTCGACCCGAGCTTTCAATGCTGCCAAGCCCTAAAAATAGACCAGTTTCAGAAATCAGCTTAATATCGGTCAGCTCGTCGCGACTGTTTTGAATGAGGCTTGCAATCTCAGGCGTGATTTGGGATTTGACATTGAGCCTTTGCCCCAATTGGATCCGCGAGCATTGCTCAGGCGATAACACTAAAGTAGCATCAAGTTCAATGCAGGCGTCTATAGGCAATAGCTGCGCTATCCGAGCGCTGTGCTCTAACGCTTCAAGCTGCGGCAAAGTTAGGGCATGAGTGATGTCAAATTGACCAACTTGTAGGCGGCGAAGTTGGGTCAAATGACCAAGCGTTCCCAAAGCTTTGGCAATATCTTCGCCCAAAACGCGAACATAAGTACCTTTACTACAAGTGACGATCAGTTGCAATTTATCAGGAGCGACAAGGGACAGTTCAAGCGCTTTAATGGTGATGGGGCGCGACGGACGATCAATTTCAATGCCTTGACGGGCAAGCTCATACAGCTTTTTGCCGTCTTTTTTAAGCGCTGAATACATGGGCGGCGTTTGCAATTGCTCGCCTAAAAAGCGCTGGCAAACTTGCGCAAGCAGATCATCCGTGATATTGGGGAGGCTTTGGGTGGCAATAATTTGACCATCGGCATCGCCAGTATCCGTTTGGCTACCAAGCAAAACGGTTGCTTGGTACGTCTTATCAGCATCAAGCTGATAATGGCTAAATTTGGTTGCCTCGCCCAAGCAAATGGGCAACAGCCCCGTTGCCATGGGGTCAAGCGTTCCGGTATGACCGGCTTTTTTGCTATCAAAGTGATCTGATTTAAGTAAATACTTAACTTTGGAAACCACTTGCTGCGAGGTCATGCCAATGGGCTTGTCAATTAAAATGACGCCCGAAACTTTTTGTTTGAAAGCTTTGGCTGACTTAACAGTTGCCTGATTTGCATGAGAGTTGCCCATATTACTGAGCGCTCTCATCACTATCGGTTTCGTTTTGCTCAGTTTTGCTGACGGCTTGGTTGATCAGCGCCATCATATAGTTGCCGCGAGCGGTGACTTCGTCGTAATGAAAGCGCAGTCTTGGCGTCGTTCGTGTTTTTAAGCTGTGGCTCAGCGCGGTTCGCAAAAATCCAGCGGCTTTATTGAGCACTTGTAAGCTTTGCTCATGGCTGTTTTTGGTCATGGCGTCATTCATTTCAGGCTCCATGATGGTCACATAAATGTCGGCGTAGCCCAAATCTGGGCTGACTTTGACGCCTGAGATGGTGACAAATCCGGTCAATCTTGGGTCATTCACTTCATCGCGGATTAAGACGGCAAGATCACGCTGAATTTGATCCGCTAAGCGCTGTAAGCGTTGGTTCATAATATTGTCCTGTAATCATCATCAAGGCTTTATGATCAAAAGCTCAATGATAACATTTAAAAAAGTGCTAAAAATCGGTAGTAATAAGTTAAAAAAGGTCTAACAGAATTATCCTGATAGACCTTTTTTTTCGGCAAATTAAGAAATATATTCCAAACTTTCAGCCGAACGGTAATTAAATGGTGCGCTCGACTTCTTGGATTTCAAAGACTTCGATTTTATCGCCGACTTCAACGTCATAACCGCGAACGGCAAGACCACATTCCATGCCGGTGCGAACTTCATTGACATCGTCTTTAAACCGGCGCAGTGATTGCAACTGACCGGTAAAGATCACTTGGTCATCACGAAGTACACGAATGGGCTTATTGCGATAAATCGTACCTTCAACCACCATACAGCCCGCTGCTGCACCAAATTTGCTTGAACGGAACACGTCACGAACGTCAGCGATACCCAAGATTTTTTCACGGTGCTCAGGGGCAAGCATACCACTCATCGCCGCTTTGACATCGTCAATCAAGCCATAGATCACGCTATAGTAGCGAATATCAAGGTTGGCTGAGTCTGCTTTTTTACGGGCTGCGCCATCGGCACGGACGTTAAAGCCTAAAAGTACCGCTTCACTAGATTCCGCAAGGGTCACATCTGACTCTGAAATAGGACCGACGCCTGAGCTGATCACGCGAACTTTCACTTCATCGGTTGACAGCTCGTTGAGGGCAGCAAGCAGCGCCTCTAATGAGCCGCGAACGTCTGTTTTCAGCACAATGTTTAAGAACGACACTTCGCCTTGTCCCATTTGCTCAAACATATTTTCAAGGCGCATTTTGTTTTGGCGCTCAAGCTGCTGCTCACGCTCACGGTTGGTTCTAAAGTCAGCAACCTCACGCGCTTTTTTCTCATCGGTGACAACTAAGAACTCGCTTCCGGCAGCTGGAGTTTCAGGAAGTCCTAAAATCTCAACGGGAATAGACGGTCCTGCCGACTTAATGCGCTGACCATTTTCATCGGTCATGGCACGAACTTTACCGTAATGCTCGCCTGCCAGTACCAAGTCGCCTTGTTTGAGCGTGCCTTTTTTGACCAAGACGCTCACGACAGCGCCGCGACCTTTTTCAAGCTTCGACTCAATAACCACGCCTTGAGCGGCACCATCGAGTGGGGCTTCAAGCTCCATCAATTCAGCTTGGATACTGATGTATTCGAGTAATTCGTCAATCCCTTCGCCAGTTTTTGCTGAGATTTTGGCAACTGGGGTATCGCCGCCCCACTCTTCGGTAACAACACCTTTGGTGGTCAACTCATTTAAAACGCGATCAGGATCCGCTGCTGGTTTATCCATTTTGTTAATGGCAACGATCAAAGGCGTTCCGGCAGCGCGCGCATGGTCGATGGCTTCTTCAGTTTGTGGCATCATGCCATCGTCAGCGGCAACGACCAGTACAACGATGTCGGTTGCTTGAGCGCCGCGCGATCGCATGGCACTGAATGCCGCATGACCTGGGGTGTCAAGGAAGGTAATCACGCCGCGATCGGTGGTCACATGGTACGCACCGATATGCTGAGTGATCCCGCCTGCTTCTCCAATTGCCACTTTGGTGGTGCGAATTTTATCAAGAAGCGAGGTTTTACCATGGTCAACGTGACCCATGATGGTGACCACAGGCGGTCTTGCTTGAACGTTACTGCTGCGCTCATCGACGTCTTCATGAAGCTCATCTTCAACTTTAGTATCGCTGACCAAGATTGGGTTGTGACCCATTTCTTCCACGATTAAGCTTGCGGTAGCTTGATCAATGCTGTCTGATTCGCGAACCATTTCGCCCATTTTCATAAGCAATTTGATCACTTCGCGAACTTTAACCGCCATTTTTTGAGCCAAGTCAGAAACAACGATTTGCTCGCCAATTTCAACATCGTGAACGATTTTTTCAACGGGCATTTCAAACTTGTGCTGAGCTGCTTGCGAGGAGCGTAAACCGTTTTTACGGTTTTTCATTTCGCGCTCTTCTTGGTTTTTACGGCGGCGACCGCGAGCAGGGGTGGTGCTGGCACCGCGTTTGATTTCACGGCGCTCTTTTTCAAACGACTCTTCAAGAGCCGCCCCTACCAAACCTTCTGCCAACGGCTCATCGCGGCGAACTTCAGTGACCGGCTCACGATCGGTGTACTTTCCTGCCATTTTGCGCATTTGCTCAAGGGTGCGTTTTTGCGCCTCTTCTGCTTGAATGCGGCGGTTTTCAGCTTCGATTTGACGCAAGCGTTCTTCTTCAGCTTCAATCGCAGCGCGAGCTTTACGCTCAGCTTCAGTTTCAACTTTAGATTTGACGACCGCGACTTTTTTCTTTTCTTTCTCTTTTTCTTTGGCTTTAATTTCAATTGCCGCTTTGCTGCCTTTTTTGACCACCACCGACGAGGTTAAAGACTCATCGCTTTTGCCGCTGCTGCTTTTGCCGCCACCAAAGCTTGCTCGCATGGCAGCAAGCGTTGCCGCTTGACGCTCTTCGGCTTGTTTTTTGGCAACTGCTTTTTCTTCCGCTTCGCGGGTAGCACGCTCTTGGGCTTCTGCCAAGGTTTTTTCACGTGCGGCAAGCTCTTGCGCCATTTTTTCAGGATCTGGCTTTTCAAAAACTTTTTTCTTGCGAACTTCAACGTTAACGCTTTTTGATTTGCCAGAGGAGCCGGTCACGCGCGCGGTGCTGGTCGTTTTAGCTTTTAGGCTAATTCGGCGCTTTTCTTGCTGACCATGACTTTGTTTAAGATACGTCACTAACTTCTCTTGCTCAAGTTCGGTGACTAAGTCATCCTCCCCGCGAGCAGGCAGTCCGGCATCCACCAGCTGCTTTTTGAGCGCGCTTGCGGTTTTGCCGACCATTTCTGCCAGTTCTTTGACGGTTTTATCTGCCATTGATTATCACCTACTGTCTATTGTTTGCTATGTGTTCAATTCAATTGTTGGCTACAAATGATTGCGCGGTCAAATCAACATATCACCAAAAGACAGTGATATGCGCCTATCGCCTATTCATCGAACCATGATTCCCGAGCTTTCATAATGAGCTGCCCTGCTGTTTCGCTATCCAAACCTTCGATATCTTCAAGATCAAAGACGGCTTGCTCCGCCAAATCATCAACGGTAATGATGTCTTTTTGCGCAAGTTTGTAGGCAAGGCTTACGCTCATGCCTTCTAACTCTTGCAGCTCCTGACTTGGCTCTTTCATATTTTGTTGTTTAACCAGCTCGTCTGCGATGACCACTTCTTTGGCGCGCTCTTGAATCATGTCAATGGCGTCATCGTCCAAGCCTTCTATATCATAAAAGGTATCCACAGGAACGTAAGCAATCTCTTCAATGCTGGTAAAACCAATATCAACTAAGGCTTGCGCCAAGTCGTGATCGACCTCTAAGCGCTCATAAAATAAGTCAATAAAGGCTTTGGTTTCGCTTTCTTGACGCTCTTGATATTCAGACTCAAGCATCATGTTAAGTTTGTAACCGGTAAGCTCAGAGGCTAAGCGAACGTTTTGACCTTGAGAGCCAATAGCCCGCGCCAACTGATCATTGGTGCTAAAAATAATATCCGCTGTTTGCGCATCTTCATCAAGAATAATGCTGCTGACATCTGCAGGCTCAAGGGCGCTGATGATGTATTGCGCCGGATCATCCGACCAAACCACCACATCAATGCGCTCGCCATCAAGCTCTTGCTGAACGGCTTGGATTCGCGTGCCACGCATGCCGATACAAGCGCCAACCGGATCAATGCGGTTGTCATTAGTTTTCACCGACACTTTGGCGCGTGTTCCCGGAAGGCGAGCCACGTTACGGATTTCAATAATTTCTTCGGCAATCTCAGGGACTTCTTTTTGCATAAGTGCTGAGAGCATTTCAGGATGGGTTCTTGAGAGCAATAATTGCGCGCCGCGATTGTCACGATTGACGTGATATAAAATGGCATTAATTCGCGATTTTACGCGCAGTTGCTCACGAGGTAACATCTGATCGCGCGCCAAATAGCCTTCCGCATTGTCACCCAAATCAATGATATAACCATCACGAGTTTGTTTTTTCACCTCACCGTACATCATCTCGCCCACGCGCGGCTCAAAAGCGTCAGCCACTAAAGCGCGCTCAGCTTCGCGGATCTTTTGGATAATGACTTGCTTGGCTTGCGTTGCCGCAATTCGACCAAATTCGATCGACTCGATTTGCTCTTCTTTAACATCGCCAATTGCCCACTCATCAGGGTCAAGATCGCTGATGGCAAGCTGACAAGCTGGCATCTCATGATCTTCATCGGCAACCACTGTCCAATAGCGGTACGTGTCATAGTCACCAGTCGCACGGTCAATGGCAACGCGGATCGCCACTTCAGGCTGATCGGTATAGACTTTTTTCTTGGTCGAAACCACCAAAGCGTCTTCTATTGCCTCAAAGATGTCCTCAGGATTTAAGCCTTTTTCATTACTGACGGTTTCAACGACCGTTAAAATTTCGCGACTCATGCTCTACTTATCCTCACCTTTTTAATGGGCGTTTATTGTCAATCACTCCCAAAGCGCTTAATTTAAGCCAAAGCTTTGGGCATTAGGGTTTATTATCAACCTCAAGCTTGCGTTAGCCAAAGGTGGTCAGTTAACTGTCTTCAAAAACCAAATTGGCTTTATCAATATTGCTCAATAACACATCAAACGTGTCGCCATCTTGAGTGGTCAAGGTCAGCTTTGACTCATCAATGCTATTTAACACGCCCGTGACTTTACGGCGCTTTTGATCGCCTGAACCAATAGCTTGAATCAAACGCAAACTTACGGTTTGTTCAAGATAATCGTGAAGCTGATCATCAGAGAAAAACGAGCGATCAAACCCAGGCGATGACACTTCAAGAACATACTCGCCTGCAATCGGATCATGAACCTCAAGGATACCGCTGACTTGATGATTGACCGCCGCGCAATCTTCAATAGTGACATGTTTGCCCGCGGCTTTGTCGTCAGGCAGGCACTCAATAAAAATGCGCAAAAGTGATCTGCGACCTTGCGGCGCAAACTCAATTCCCCACAGCGCCACATCGCAAGCCGCCACAGCTGGGGCAATAATTTGGGTTAATTCAGCAACTTTGGTCGAAAGCTTCATGATGACGTAGTCAGTTCCTCTTCACGACGATTAAGCGTTTGTCGTTATGATTAAATAAACAATATTAAAATAAACGGTAGGATTGCAAAACTTTAAAGGGCAGCGTGATGATCTGCCTGATGAAACACTGCTTGAGCAAGCTTAGCATAATTCAAACCGCTTCGACGATTTCCCTGATTTCAGATACAAAAAAACCCACAAACATAATGGTGGGCTAATCGCAACTGATACTATCGTGAACAATCAGTTCAAAAAGTGGTAGCGGGGGCTGGATTTGAACCAACGACCTTCGGGTTATGAGCCCGACGAGCTACCAGACTGCTCCACCCCGCAACAATTTAGAATGCATACTATAGATAATTTTTATAACCTTGTCAATCATTATTTTAAATTTAATAATTATTGCCAACTTTTAAAATCAAAATTATCAGATGCGTTTTGACGACCGTCACTTAATATATAATCAACTTCACATATAATCATTGTTAACGGTTGGTGCGATTGGGGGGACTTGAACCCCCACAGCTTGCGCCACTACCCCCTCAAGATAGCGTGTCTACCAATTCCACCACAATCGCAGTACTTTTAGCATCACTACTAAAAAGTAGGAAGGCATTGTAAGACGTCATTGCTAAAATAGCAAGCCCTAAGCCGCTAATTGCCGCGCAAAAGCTAAACTTTTTTGCCAAAGCGGATTGCAAAGGCGCTTACTGTGGATTTTGAGTTAATGGTCTTGGATTTTGCGGTGCAGACACAGGGGCACTTGGACCATCTAAGCGAAACTGGTCTTCAGCTTGCTTTCTTGCGTGAACCGCTAAAGTCATACTGGTAACAAAAAAGATGGCGGTCAAAACAGCGGTGGCTCGCGTCAAAAAGTTGGCAGATCCTGCCGCCCCGAACACCGTTCCTGATGAGCCAGCACCAAATGACGCGCCAGCATCCGCGCCTTTGCCATGCTGAATTAAAATCAGCCCAATCATGGCAATGGCAACGATGATGTGCAAAGCCAATATAAATGTAAACATGGTAACCTCGTTGCGAGCTTGGCGCTTGATTACGAAAAAGCGGTACCGCTAAGCAATAAAAATAGTTAGGCGCATTGTACCTGATTGCAATGACAAAATTAAAGCCTCTTATAAAAAAGTAACTTTTGCTTTAACGGCTTAGTTGTGGCGACCAAAGGCGCGAGCAATCGCTAAAAAGCTGTCAGCGTTTAATGAGGCGCCGCCCACCAAAGCGCCATTAATCATCTCACTTTTGGCAAAATCAGCGGCGTTGTCAGCGTTGACACTGCCGCCATAAAGCACGCTAATGCTTGCAAGTCGCGAATCAAAGCTTGCCAGCGTTTGTTTGATGTGGCGATGAATTTGGGTCACGTCATCCACCGTTGGCACTTTTCCAGTACCAATCGCCCAAACAGGCTCGTAAGCAATGATAAGCTTATCTAACAACTCATCCGTCAATTCTGGATTGTTTTGAATAAAGTCATTTACAATGCTCAGCTGCTCATCTAGCACCGCTAACGTATTACCAGATTGGTGATCCTCTTCTTTTTCACCAATACATAAAATGACGCCCAATGCTTTATTCATCGCATGCTGCATTTTATTCAGCAGCATGGCGTTTGATTCTTGATGATATTGTCGGCGCTCAGAGTGACCTAAAATACAAAAGCTTGCGCCTGAATCTTTAATTTGGGTCGCTGAGCAGTCCCCTGTAAACGCGCCCGTCGTTGAGCTGTGGGCGCTGATGTCTTGAGCGGAACATAAAATGGGGCTGTGTTTGAGCTTATCAGCAACTTGGTATAGATGGATGCAACTTGGGGCCACCATAATTTGGCAATCGGAGTTTTTAGGATCAAGGCTGGCATCACGATTTATCGTCTCAAGCAATGCCTCAAGCAGCAACGTCACATCATTTGCGGTTGCCGGATTTTGTTTCCAGTTGCCAATTACAGCCTGCATGGTGATTACCTTTATTGTCATTTTGCGCGCCAGTATAGCAAAGATTTAGGCGGCGCTATAGTCCCATAAAAGATTTCCTGATCAGGAAAAGGGCTTTATTTTTTCACTCTAGTTTCATACACTTAACTTTTATAGGCTTAACTTCTCATGACGGCGGATTAAATCAGCAATTTGTCATGATTCTTGCAGCGCAATTGAGATCAACTAAAGCAATTCAATCTTGATCACAGCGATCCGCGTAACCTTACTATTAAAAAAATAAGCCGTCGGCAACTAATGATTGATTCATTGATAACGATCATCGCGCGCCAATATATTCATTTCAGTCACGATACCAATTTAAGGAGATAAGCATGGCAACCCCCAAAATCCCCCTTGGAGGACTTGCATTACAGCTGGTCAATGAAGGCATTGTGACCGAAAGCAATATGCTAGTGGCGCAAAGAGAAGCTGTTCAGCAGCAATTGGGGTTGGTGCCGTATTTGGTAGAAAATAAAATGGCAAATGCTTTTGAGCTTGCCACCATGCTCTCAAAAGCCTTTGGCGATCCGTTATTTGATTTAAACGCCATTAATACTGAGGTGATTCCAAAAGAGCTGGTCGATGAAAAAATCGTCCGCAAGTTTAATGCCTTGCCTATTTTTAAGCGCGGTCAGCGGCTGTTTTTGGCATTAAGTGATCCCACTCGAATTGATGCCATTGATGCGATTGCTTTTAACTCCAGAATGTCCGTTGAAACTGTGGTCGTTGAAGAGGATAAGCTTCGCGCCAAAATCGACACCATTTTTGCTGATACGATGCAAAATTTTAGCAGTTTTGCCGATAGTGATTTGGACGTCGGGCTTACTGATGACAATGCTGACACCGGCGAAACCACACTCAACGATGGGGTTGATGAAGCGCCGGTGGTTAAATTTGTCAATAAAATGCTCCTTGATGCTATTCGCATGGGCGCATCGGATTTACACTTTGAGCCTTATGAAAAAACGTTTCGGGTTCGCTTTCGCGTTGATGGTGTCATGCAGCAAATGGCAAGCCCGCCGGTGCAACTTGCCAGTAAAATTGCCGCGCGGCTAAAGGTGATGTCGCAAATGGACATCTCTGAGCGCCGAGTTCCCCAAGATGGTCGCATTAAGCTAAAAATCTCTAAAAATAAAGCGATTGATTTTCGGGTAAACTCACTGCCGACGCTGTTTGGTGAAAAAATCGTGCTGCGTATTCTTGATCCGTCGTCTGCCATGCTTGGGATTGACGCGCTTGGCTATGAGCCGGATCAAAAAGACATGTTTATGGAAGCGCTGCAAAAACCGCAAGGGATGCTGCTGATTACCGGTCCGACCGGCTCTGGTAAAACGGTCTCCCTTTATACCGGAATTAATATTTTAAATACTGGCGCGACCAACATTTCAACGGCTGAAGATCCGGTTGAAATTAACCTTGAAGGCATCAATCAGGTCAACGTGAACCCGAAGGTTGGCTTGACCTTTGCCAACGCGCTGAAGTCCTTTTTACGTCAAGACCCTGATATTGTCATGGTCGGTGAGATTCGCGATTTAGAAACGGCTGAGATTGCCATTAAAGCGGCGCAAACGGGGCATATGGTGTTATCGACTTTGCACACCAACTCAGCGCCTGAAACTTTAACCCGTCTTCGCAACATGGGGGTTGCCTCTTTTAACATTGCCACCTCGGTCAACTTGGTGATCGCTCAGCGCCTTGCCCGAAGACTTTGCAAAGCTTGTAAAAAACCGGTTAATATCCCGCGCAAAAGCTTGCTTGAGCTTGGCTTTACCGATAGCGATTTGGACAATCCAGAAAACGTCATTTATGAGCCAGTCGGCTGTAGCGAGTGCCGCGAAGGCTATAAAGGTCGCGTGGGCATTTATGAGGTGATGAAGGTAACGCCAGACATTTCACGGATCATTATGGAAGATGGCAATGCCATTGATATTAAAGATGCTGCCCTTAAAAACGGCTTTCGTGATCTGCGCCGATCAGGGATTTTAAAGGTGCTCGAGGGCGTCACCAGCATTCAAGAGATGATGCGCGTGACTTCGGAATAAACTGCCCAATTAATAGGCAAAATTTTCCTTTTTTTAATAAAATATTGCGCTACTATAGCGGTTATGTAAAGCTTAAACTTTTTTGCTGATTAAGCTTTGATTTTATTTTAATAAATTAGTCGTCATTGATAATAAGGGTTGGACATGGCAAAAGCAAAAACGGACATGCTTCTTGATTTTGTCTATGACGGGGTCAATAAGCGCGGTCAAAAGGTCAAAGGCGAGACCACCGGTCGCAGCTTGGAGCTTGCCAAAGCAACTTTGCGAAAGCAAGGCATTACGGTCAAAACCATTAAGAAAAAGCCCAAAGCGATTTTTACCTTTAAAAAAGGCATTAAGCCCGTTGATATTGCCATTTTTTCGCGGCAACTTGCCACGATGATGAAAGCTGGCGTTCCGTTGACGCAGTCGTTTGAAATCGTTGCCGACTCTCTTGACAATCCATCAATGAAAGATTTAGTGCTACAAATCAAAGCGGATATCGAAGCGGGCGGCACGTTTGCCGCAGCACTTCGCAAGCATCCGCGCTATTTTGATGACCTGTTTTGCTCGCTGGTGGACTCTGGAGAGCAATCGGGCGCGCTTGAAACGATGCTTGAGCGCGTGGCGACCTATAAAGAAAAAAGTGAGCTATTAAAAGCCAAAATCAAAAAAGCGCTGAAATATCCGATTGCCGTTATCGTCGTTGCGATTATCGTGACCATCATTTTGCTCGTTAAAGTCGTTCCAGTATTTGCCGATTTGTTTGAGTCCTTTGGCGCAGAATTGCCCGCCTTTACCCAAATGGTGGTTGGCATGTCCGAGTGGATGCAGTCGTGGTGGTTTGTGCTGATTATTGCCATTGGTGGTGCGATCATTGGCTTTTCTGAAGGTAAAAAACGCAGCAAAAAATTCCGCGATTTTTTAGACCGCGCTACCTTAAAAGCGCCAATTTTTGGCAACATTGCTTACCAAGCGGTGATTGCCCGCTTTGCTCGGACGCTTTCAACGACGTTTGCCGCGGGCGTTCCCTTAATTGATGCGCTTGACTCCACGGCAGGCGCGACCAACAACGTGGTGTTTTATAACGCCACTCAGCAAATCAAAAATGACATTGCCACCGGTCAGCAGCTGCAATTTTCGATGCGATCCACCAACTTATTTCCAAGTATGGCGATTCAGATGGTCGGCATCGGCGAGGAAGCCGGAAGCTTGGAAGAAATGCTCGATAAAGTGGCGGTCTATTATGAAAATGAAGTCGATAACGCGGTCGATGGCTTAACCAGCCTCATGGAGCCGATGATCATGGCGATTTTGGGCGTCCTTGTGGGCGGCTTGGTGATTGCCATGTATTTGCCGATTTTCCAAATGGGCTCGGTGGTTGGCTAAAGCGCTTTAAGAATAAAACAGGACAGTATTGATGCAAGTTATCGCGTTACTGCAAGACAATTTGGCGCTTGCCTTAATTACTTTTGGTATTTTAGGGTTTTGCGTGGGTAGTTTTTTAAATGTGGTCATTCACCGCTTGCCGCTGATGATGGTTCGTGAGTGGCGCGCGGAATGCAGCACGTTTTTAACCCATGAGCCAGACATTCCTAAAGCGCATTCTGAAGCAATTGTAGCAATTATTGCCAACGATGCGCCGATGACGCTAAGCACACCGGCATCAACCTGCCCAAATTGCAATCACGGCATCCGTTTTTATGAAAACATTCCGCTGATAAGCTGGCTTATGCTTCGCGGTCGCTGCTCGGCGTGTAAAGCGCCCATCAGCATTCGCTACCCCATCGTTGAGATCATCACCGCGCTGTTATCGGTCTTGGTCATTTATCATTTTGGCGTGACTTGGGCGGGCGCTTCTGCTTTAGTGTTGGTTTGGGGACTGATTGCGCTGACTGGCATTGATTTTGATACCCAACTGCTTCCTGATAAAATCACTTTTCCGCTTGGTGGTCTTGGGCTTTTGGTCAACGCCAAACACCTTTTTGTATCGCCAACCGATGCCATTTGGGGCTTATTATTTGGCTTTTTATGGCTTTGGGTGGTGGTCAAGGTGTTTTACCTCATCACCAAAAAGCAAGGCATGGGTCAAGGCGACTTTAAGCTGCTTGCCGTTTTGGGCGCTTGGCTTGGACCTTTAATGCTGCCGCTGATTATTTTGCTGTCGTCGTTTTTAGGGGCGATCGTTGGCGTGATCCTGCTTAAAAAAGAAGGGTCGAGCCGACCGTTTGCCTTTGGACCTTATATTGCTATTGCTGGTATCATTGCCTTATTATATGGCACTGACATTATGTCTTGGTATTTAGGAATGTATGCGTAATACCCAATCCGACGTTTTAAAACCGTCATTTATTCATTTAAATTCATTTAATGAAGTTATTGCTATGTCCAATTTTGCTGCAACGCCCTCACTTTTTCAATCAAGTCCTGAACTGTCGACCCCAAAGCGCTTTGTGGTGGGACTAACGGGCGGGATCGGCAGCGGAAAATCAGCGGCAACGCAGTGGTTTGCTAAGCAAGGCATTGATATTATTGATGCTGACGTGATCGCCCATGAAGTGATGGCAAAAGGCAGTAAAACGCTTAAAAAATTGCAGCGAAAATTTGGCGATTGGGTCATTCAAGACAATGGTGAGATGGATCGCGCTGCCGTTCGCAATTTGGTGTTTAGCTCACCGGACGCGCTGATGGATCTTGAAGCCATCACCCATCCGGCGATTCGTGAAGCGGCAAAAACCAAACTTGCTCAAAGCACTTCAGATTATGTGATCTTGTCCGCGCCGCTGTTGATTGAAGGCGCGGAAGCTGGTCTTGCCAACCTTTGTCAGCGTATTTTGGTCATTGATGCCAGTGAAGCCATTCAGCTTGAGCGCGCCAGCCGCCGTGATGCCCAAAGTGTCAGCAGGATTAAAGCTATCATGGCAAATCAATTAAGCCGTGAGGAGCGCTGCCGCCACGCTGACGATGTGGTCGTTAACGATGGCAATTTAGCCGCCTTTTATGAAAAACTTGCGCCGCTGCACAAGCTTTACTTAACGCAAGCAAAGCAAGGTTAGGTTAATTCTGTAAGCGCTGACGATGAATTTCATAAAGCGCCATTCCGGTGGCAACGCTGACGTTTAGGCTTTGCAAATTGCCAAATTGATTGCCACTCATCGGAATATAAACCAGCTCATCACAGCTTTTGATGGTCAATTGGCGCATTCCTTCACCCTCCGATCCCATGACCAGCGCCACTTTACCGCTAAAGTCCGCCTCAAAAATCGGCTTTGCGGTGTCATCAAGCGCCGTCCCAAAGACAAACACGCCGGCTTGCTTAATTTGCGAAAGCGTTCTTGCTAAATTGGTCACGCTAATCACTGGGATCAATTCAGCAGCGCCGACCGCAACTTTAGCCACCGTTGGGGTGAGGCTTGCCGCGTGGTGTTTTGGACAAATCACCGCATCAACGCCCATTGCCACTGCTGATCGCAAGCACGCTCCTAAATTATGAGCGTCGGTGATTTGATCAAGAACGAGCAATAAGCAGCTCGGATTTTGAATGAGGTCATCAAGAACGCTTTCATTGGCAAAATTAAGCGCTCGCGCAGCAAGTACCACGCCTTGGTGCTGTGGGCTACCGCAAAGCTGAGTCAATTTGTCCTTTTGCGCGGATTGGATGCTCACGCCGTTCGCTTTTGCCGCTGCCATAATCGCGGCAACTTGAGCATCACTTTCGCGATTGGGCTGAACAAACAAGCTGAGCGCATCCAGCGGTCGCGCTTTTAACAGCGCCTCAATGGCGTGACTGCCATAAAAATAACAAGGCTTTGCCATATTTATCCTAACTCTTAATTTTACAAAAAAATAGGCTAACTGTTTTTATCAACGCTTTAGCCTTTAATAAGATTTCACTTTTGAATGTTGATCAATGTTAGATATTCAACGTTTTAACGATTGACCCTGTGATCTTAACCTTCTAAATGACAAATATACTGAACGATGGTTTCTGTTTTGATTTGAAAGCTGCTGTTGCCTTGAACAAAAAACGAGTGGTTGGTGCCATAATAAGTAAAGTCTTCTTCGCCTTCGACCTTAACTTCACAATCACCGCTGATAATTTCGATTTTTTCAGAGGTGTTGGTGATAAATTTGTAGCTCTCAACGGTGTTGTCGCAAGGCAAAATGATGCCAATGGTTTTGTGGCGACCATCTTCAAACAAAATCGTATGACTTGAGCAGCGACCATCATAAGAGATGCTTGCCTCAACATTGATGGTCACATTGTTATATTGGGTCACTGACATAAGGATTTCCTTATTAAATAACGATTTAGAGGGTAAATAAGTGACTGATTAAACAACTGAATTTTGGTTTAATTCGTGACTTAATTGTGCGCCGCTTTATGCTAAAATCGCACAGAGATAAGTAGGATGTCGCCATTCGTTTTGATTTGGTGAGATTATGCTACCACATTATTTCTACAAAGTTTGTTACCATCGTTGGCAATCTTGGTGGGACAGTTTGCCGTTAGGTTCTAGGTGAGATTAGCGGTACAAAACTTATGACGATTCAAGCAATAAATTAAGGCTAATTTACCACAGTTTTTACGCCGAAGCACCGCTGATGAGTGCGCTTAATTTATTGTAATGCGTGTGGTCATCCCCATTTTATCTGTCACTAAATAGCCATGAGAGGCGTTGATGCTGATATCGTTAACCTTACACCAATTTGCGCTTGTTGATGAGCACGAGCTGAGTCTTGCTTCTGGGTTTAATGTCATCACCGGCGAGACCGGCGCAGGAAAATCCTTGCTGCTGGACGCCCTTGCGCTTTGTTCAGGGGAGCGCGCGGCAAGCTCGATGGTGCGTCATGGCGCGGCATCTGCCGATATTTTTGCGTTATTTGAGGTCACGGACAATCGCTTGGTCAAAGATTGGTTTGCCGCTCATGATCGCAATCTTGAGGACGATGAGGTGTTAATCCGGCGTCAGTTAAGCCAAAACGGTCGCTCTAAAGCTTGGGTGAATGGCGCTCCTGTCAGCATTGCTGAACTCAAAGAGCTTGGCGCGCTCCTGATTAACATTCACAGTCAGCACGCTCAGCAAGCATTGTTAAAGCCGCAATTTGTGGTCGAGTGGCTTGATGACATGGCAAAACTTGCCCCACTTGCCAAAACCGTCACCGAAAAGTTTTCCCATTATCAAGCGCTAAAACGTACCGCTGTAAGCCTTGCCGAGCGCGAAGCCCAACGCGCTGACCGCATCCAACTGTTGCAAAATCAGCTGAGCGATGTTGCGCCCTTACTTAGCGTCGATTATAGCGACATTGAAGCCGAGCATGAGGAGCTGTCCAACATCGAAGCGCTCATGCAAGAGGCAAGTCATGCTCTGCATTTACTCGATAATGACATTGATGCGCCGGATGTAATGACGCTGATTGGTCAAGCGATCAAGATTTGCGACCAACAAGTGGGGGTAAGCGCCACCTTTAGCCAAGCTTCCGAGCAGCTTTATTTGGCTCAGCAGCAGCTAATGGACGTTACCGCTGCGCTGTCGGATTACGCCGACCAGCAGTTGCCTGACCCTGAGCGGCTGCAATCCTTAAATGAGCTGATTGCTTTGGGTCACAGATTATCGCGAAAACATCACTTGCCTGCCAATGAGCTGATTGCCGAGGCGAAAGTTTGGCAAGAGCAATTGGAAGCTCTTGAAAATGAGCCAACGTCTGAAGACTTAGCCGCGCAAATTAAGGAAGCTTGGCAAGACTATTTAACCGCGGCTCAAGAGTTAACCGAAAAACGACAACAAGCGGCCCCAGAAATTGCTAACAAACTGGTCGAAAAACTAAAACCGCTTGCTCTGCCTAATGCGCGCTGTGAGTTTGTCTTTACCAAAAAAACCAGCGATAGCCTTTTTAACGCTCAAGGAACACATGACATTGAGCTGCTATTTAGCGCCAACGTTGGCATGCCGATGCAGCCTTTGCACAAGATTGCTTCAGGGGGCGAGCTGTCACGAATGGCGCTGGTCATGCAGGTGCTTGAGGTCACTCATGCTGATTATCATGCGGCAAAACCGATGCTGGTTTTTGATGAGGTCGATGTTGGGATTAGTGGGGCTACCGCGCAAGTGGTTGGCGAGCTTCTGCGCTCCCTTGGCGACACTCAGCAGCTGCTTGCCATCACTCACCAAGCCCAAGTTGCCGCGCAAGCCCATCAGCACATTTTGGTGAAAAAACACCACGATGAGCAATCAAAAAGCGAGCTGATTATTTTAATGGACGATGCCAAAGTTGATGAGTTGGCAAGGATGTCAGGCGGCGTGGTGATTACTGAGGTTACCCGACGTCACGCTCAAAGTTTGCTTGATGCCATTGATTCATAATGGCGAATTTTTTAATCGCTAACGCTTACTGATGCAAATTGGCGTTTGGTTGATTTTCGTGTCATGATCGCCATATCGTTTAAATGCCTTTTGCCAAATACTATATTGATAACTTTACGTTGATCCATTACGTTGAAAACAAAGCCTTATGACCAAAGCCAATTTGACGCACCATTTTTTGATTGCCGCCCCAAGCCTTAGCGATCCAAGGTTTGAAAAGGCGCTGATTTACATTTGCCGCCATGACGACCACGGCGCGCTTGGGCTGATGGTCAATCGCCCAATTGATAACGCTCGCGTTGGCAAACTCCTTGAAGACTTAAACATTGAAGTCAATAGCCCTGAGGTAATGGATGACGTTCCGCTTGCCGGTGGTCCGATGTATCCTGAGATTGGCTTTGTGCTGCATACCGGTCAGCCGGAATGGGCATCGTCATTTGCCATTTCCGAAAATGTTTGTATCACCACCAGCCAAGACGTGCTTAAACGCATTGCCACAAGCCAAAGTGTTGGTCATTATTACTTATGCTTAGGTCACGCCAGTTGGGGCAAAAATCAGCTTGAGCGCGAGCTTGACACCGGCGATTGGCTCGTTTGCCCTGCTGATTTGACTTTGCTTTTTGACACGCCCTTTGATGAGCGTTGGCAAGCAGCGGCAGATAAAATCGGCGTGAATTTTGACTATTTAAGCGATGATATTGGTCACGCTTAAAGCGTTTTAGCATAAAATAGTAACAAGTAATTGGGCAAACGGGCAACAAGTTTTATGACAGAAACCACCGCGGATAGGCTGATTTTAGGACTGGATTACGGCGTTAAAAAAATGGGAATGGCACTTGGCAATACCATCACCGGCACGGCGCGAAGCTTTGATATTTTAGCAATGAATAACGGTCAGCCGGATTGGGACAATTTGCTTGGGATTATCCAAACTTGGGGCATCCATCACGTGGTAGTTGGACTGCCGCTGAACATGGATGGCTCAAGCTCCATGCTGTCAAAGCGCGCTCATAAATTTGCCCGCCGCTTAGCGCACCGATTGATGGAGCAGCGCATCAACGTTGGCGTAAGCCTTTGCGATGAGCGCTTAAGCTCGGTTGATGCCCGCGAGATGGCTTGGGAAAACGGCTGGATTGATGATTCTCGCGCGGAAATTGATGACATTTCGGCGTGTCTTTTATTATCCAGTTATTTTTCTGACCCCAGTAGCGTCATGGCAATTGATGCGATTAAAGCCGATTGATTTTAAAAACGCTTGTTAACTGTTTATTTTAGTTTTTACCTTGTTCACCGAGCCCCTTATGAGCCAAGATTCTGCTGCGACTCCAAGCGCCAAAAGCCCCATTGCGCCGCAAGTTATACACGTGATCAAGGGTGCTGCTCGCGCCAACAAAATCGCCATTTACCTGATTTATGCTGCCATTGCTGCGTTTTTGATATTTGGAACGCTGGCAAGCCTTACCGCCTTTCATGACAACCAACCGCTATACCGCTTATTTTTTAATTTGCCCTATGCGCTGATTGCCCTCACTATTCCGGTCACTCTTTATGATGCCTTTATCATTTATCGCTACCGCTTAAGTCAGCCGTCGATGGTAGCGCTTGCTATTGGGGTATCTGTGGTGGTCACGCTTGGTAACTTGCTATTTTCGGACAGTATTTGGCTTGGGCTGTCCTGCTGGCTTGGGGTGGCGTTTTTATTTCAAGCGAACTTTAAGCGCTTTTTTAAATATTTAGCCGCGACCAATTAATTTATTTATTTTCCGATTTGAAACTTTAAGCTTATGACCACTGAAAACCTAACCCCGACTTTTGACCATCAGCTTGACACCCAAGGCTTGATTTGCCCTGAACCGGTGATGCTGTTGCACCGCGCCATTCGCAATGCTGAAAGCGGCGAGGTGATTGAGATTTTGGCAACCGACCCTGCCACCACCCGCGATATTCCTAACTTTTGCCGTCATTTGGGTCATGAGCTGTTAAGCCATGAAACGTTAAACGACGCGCCAACTTACCGCTATTTGGTGAAGAAAAAAAGCGCTTAAGCGAATAGTAGAACCCTTATGAGCCTTGACCGCGCGCTACTGCCGCGAGCGCCCAAAGCGTTGGTAAAAAAAGATGAGCCGGAATATTTAACCGAGTTTCGGCAAGCGCTGCTCGCTCGGGGGTTGGCAATACAGTCGCGAAATGCGTATCTTCGTGATTTGAGCCAAAGCTTGGCGGTCATTGATAAGCCGTTGCCCAAGTGGTCAGCGCAAGACGTTTTGGCTTGCCTTGCGGATTTTGAGCGCTCAGGAAAGTCGGCGCGCTCGCAAGCTCGGATGCTGTCAAGTCTTAAGCAGTTTTTTGCTTGGCTGATTGATATGGGTTACCGCGAGGATGACCCCTGCGCGCAAATTAAAGCGCCAAAGCTTGGGCGCACGCTGCCCAAAGATTTGAGCGAAGATGACGTCGAGCGGCTATTGTCCGCGCCAGATGTCAGCTCTGCCATCGGGCTTCGTGATAAAGCCATGCTCGAGGTGCTTTACGCTTGTGGGCTTCGGGTGAGCGAGTTGGTCAATTTATCCCTTGACCAAGTCAACCTGAACGCAGGCTGGCTGCAAATCGTTGGTAAAGGCAACAAAATGCGCCTTGTGCCGCTTGGGGAATTGGCAAGTGAGGCGCTAAGCAATTATCTGACCTTTGGTCGCGGTCACTTGATTGCCCATCTAAAAGCTGGCAACTGCCAAGCGGTATTTTTGACCACGCAAGGCGGCTATATGACGCGGCAAAACTTTTGGTATCTTATCAAAAAACACGCCAGCGCCGCCGGAATCGATAAAGCTTTGTCTCCGCACACCTTGCGCCACGCCTTTGCCACCCACCTGATTAATCATGGCGCGGATTTGCGCAGCGTTCAGCTGCTCCTTGGTCATAGCGACTTGTCAACGACGCAGATTTATACCCATGTGGCAACGGCGAGGCTGCAAAAGCTGCATCAGGAAAATCATCCGAGGGGTTGATTCAACCAACTCTTAAATAGTTCTTATTTAGCCTTTTTTACTATATTATTTTTAGAAGTTATTTTTCATACTCATATCGATATATCATAATTAGTCGATTTAAAAAAGCTCTCGCAATACTTTATAAAAAAGTCTAATTTTGATAATTCAACACTGACTCATAAGATTGTTTTTCCGGATTAAACTTCATTATAAAGCTTCTATTGATAAATTTAGGAAGTTCAGGATCATCGGGGGGTATGCCCTTATAAGTTAATTTGATAGGATAATAGTCAGAGTTTTCGGGCATCACTTTAATAAGACTTTTATAATCATAATATAAGGGCGAATCTTCTTCTTGTTGACCTCCATTATCTGTACCAGCATCACCAACATAATAAACATTAATAAAGTCATTTTCAGGCAAATGCAGTGCTGCCCACCAACTACTTGTTTCGCCAAGTACCATATGCACACTTTTAAAAATACTACCTACTAAATCTCTCCCTAATCGCTGTAAATCTTTTTGGATATCATTATTTTCAAGGTTCATTGTTCCCCATTTCTCATAAAAAATGACACTATCTTTCGTTTTACTTACTAACTGAAACTGTCCATCGTTTAACCTTTTAAAGGTATATAAGTCCGCCTTTGAACCACAAGGTTCGCAGTATTCCGAGGAATCATCAAAGACAACAACCTTTTCAATAGTTATTAAATAACGGGGTTCGCCTTTAGCGTTGTCATAAAGACCTACCGGATGCATTAAAGCAACTGTCCTCATTCCATTTTCATCGACTTGACCTAAGCCGATATTTGGCATTGACTTAATGTATTCATCATCGGCAGAAGTAAATCCCATCTGACCGCTATAAAATTTACGCATAATCTCCCTAAAACTTAACTCTTTAATTTTTACCTGAGCCATTTGGCTAGTAGAGAAATATTGAGGAGCGGCATTAACAGAACCCGTTGCAATAAAACTTGATCCGAGAACTAAACTAAAAACTATGTTTTTCATAAGTGCCTATATAATTATTAATTTTAATTTCTTATTAATCATACATTATTCTTTGGCAGTATAAGAACCTTATGCAGTTTCTTCTAAACTAGAATTATTTTCTCCAAATGGCTAGCTGCAATCCTCCCCTTTTCTCGCTACAATAACCGCCAGTTAATCCTATTCCCAAGCGAGAACCCCATGAGCCATACCCCGCCTGCCGATTTGTTAAAAAAAGCGCAATTTTGGCGCGATGACATCCAATTTCGCCAAGACGTCCTTGGTAAGCCATTTGACTTTACCACTACTTGGGGCATTTTTTCCCCTGAAAAGCTCGATGATGGTAGCCTCATGCTGCTTGATTATGTGGATTTTCAAAATGACGACGACTCGATAGATTTGGGCTGCGGCTATGGCGTTCTTGGGATGACGGCGGCGCGCGAGTGCCCAAACGGCAAGCATACCTTGATTGACAAAGACTTTGTGGCGGTCGATTACGCTCGGCGAAACTGCCTAAAAAACGGCTTAAATAACGTTGATGTTCATTTATCCAACGGCTTTAACGAAGTTGACCCAACCAAAGACTTTAGTCTTGTTATGTCAAACTTGCCTGCCAAAGTTGGCAAAGAGCAGCACTATTTATACTTGCTTGATGCCCATGCCAAAATGCGCGAGGGCGGGCGTTTTTATGTGGTGACGATTAATGGCTTGCGGCAATTTATGAAGCGCGCGTTTACCGAAGTGTTTGGCAACAGCGACAAAGTCAAGCAGGGCAAGACTTACACCATTACTATGGCTGTAAAAGAATAGCTGTTAAGAAAAATTGTAAAATAAAAAAGCACGCTAAATTTTCATGATTTAACGTGCTTTTTTTAACAAAATTTTTATGGCAAATCAGGCGGTTACATTTGCCGTTTAAGCAAATAAAGCCCAAGCGCGGCGCTGGCAACGATTGGTAAAACGACCATAATCAGCGGCGACAAATTTGCGGCAAGGGCAATAAAACCGACCAAATCTTGCAAATAACTAAACAGCAAGCCAAACAAGAGCGCCACCACAATGCGAAGCCCTAAGCTGTGACTGCGCAGTGAGCCAAACACAAACGAGCAGGCGACAATCACGAGGGACAAAATCGAAAAAGGTGAGAGCAGTTTTTGCCAAAATGCCAGTTCGTGGTCAAGCGAGCGTTTGCCTTGGTCGCGCATAAATTGGCGATGGGCGTAAAGTTGAGTGAGCGATAAATCCTCAGCTTTTTTGGTGAGTAAATAGACCGATTCAGGCGCAAACGGTAGGCTAAGCGTTTGCGAGGGCTTACGGTTTTGCGCGGTATCAAAGCCTTGGTTAATGGTCAATTCGGTCATATTGTTCAGCTGCCAATTGTACCGGTAGCGCTCGGTTAAGGTTTGACTTTCAGGGTTGAGCGGAATTTTGCCACTATATTTGCCGCCACTTGCATGAACGGCGCTTTGCAAATTGCCTTTATTGTCCAAATGCCAGCGCTTAACCTCGCCGATATTGCCGTTCACATCCGCATAATCAATATAAAGCACGTCATTGCCATCGACCACCTCGCCGTTTGGCGTTGATTTTAGCGTCGGCTGAACTGTCCAATAACCGCGAACCGAGGTGACAAGGCTTGTGGCATCATCGTTGTTAATTTCTCCGGCGCGCTGATTAGAAATCGGCAGAACAAATTGATTGATAGCAAGGGCAAGCAACACAAAAATCAGCGCCGGTTGCAGCGCCCAACCGACAATTTGATAAACGCTGACCCCTGCCGCGCGCATGACGACAAGCTCGCTATTATTGGCTAAAAGCCCAAGTCCAACGACCGCGCCAAGCAGCGCCCCAGTTGGGATAAATTCTTCTAAAAAATACGGCGAGCGGTAAAAAATATACCAAAGCGCCTCGCTGGTGGTGTAAGTGTCAGATAACGAGTCCAGCTCGGACAAATACGAAAAGACAATTTGCAACGCCCAAAGTCCAAGAACAGCAGCAACGATGGCAAATAGCGCATTTTTTTTGACATAGCGACCAAGGACTTTAGCGGATAAAAAACTTTGGTTAACGCTTTTTTGCGGATTGGAATTTAAAAACGCTGCCATCAGTCTTGACCTCCGGCGTTATCTACTAGCTTTTTATCTGCCACCCGAAAGCGCAATCGGTGCTGAATCCGGCTTCCCCAATTTAAATAAAGCGCCAACGCCATAAATCCTAAAATCAGCCAAGCGTTTGCCCAAATGCTGACGTTGCCTTTACCAACGGCGTTTTTTAAAGAAATCACCCCAAGTGCGCAGCTAACAAATAACAAAACTGACGGAAATAATCTGAGCCAACGACCTTGACGCGGTCGAACTTGCGCCAGTGGCACGGCAAGCATTGGCGCGATAATCATCAGCCAAGGTAGCGCCAAGCGGTAGCCAATCTCGCCTTGGGCGGCAGTGGTAGCGGTCGAGTTGTTGTTATTAAAGGCGGCATTCCAAAGCGGCGCGATGGACTGAGTTTCAATATTGTCCTCGGTCACCTCTTCTTTTGGCGGCTCGGTCAAGGTGATTCGGTAGCGGTCAAAGCCCACCTGGTTGTACTTTAAACTTCCTGCGCCAACTTCATAGCGGCGACCTTGGAACAAGTCCAATTGCGTGATACCACTTGCCGGATTTTCGACTTGAGCGGCGCGTTTTGCCAAGATAATGGTGTCTTTACTGGTGCTATCAGCGTTGTTCAAGATATTTTTTGGAATATCAGGAAGTGATTCCAGCTCTTTGGCGTCCACTTCGTTAAACGCCGGTCGACCTTTTTCTTGGGCTTCGGTTTGAATCAAGACCACATTTTGCAGCTGTTTTTTGTCCTCGCTTAAACTGCCTACGTATAAATGATAATTGCCGCTGCTGATAAACTCGTTAGGTCGGATTAAATCAAAGGCGCTGCTAAGCGCTTGCTGTTTCCAAATGTTTTCAGACTCGCGAACGCCCCAAGGTTTGGCAACCACCGACAAGCCAACTTCCACCAAAAATAGCGTCAAAATCAGCGGCGTCATCAAGCGTCCAAGCCTGCCGCGTGAGATGCCGCTACCATTAATAACCGCCATTTCTTGGTCAACGTAAAGCCTGCCAAACACCAGCATCAGCGCAATAAAAAACGACAGCGGTAAAATTAATTCCAAAAAATAGGGCAAATTGTAACCGATAATAGTGAAAAGCAGCCCCACATCAAGACCGCCTTCAGCAGCAATGCCAAAGTAGCGAATCAAGCGACCGCCAAGCATCATCACTACCAAAAACCCAAGCACCAACGCCGTGGTTGAGGCAACTTGCTGAGTCATGTAGCGGCGCAATATCACGATGAAACTCTCTTTTTCTTTTTGGCTTTTTAGACGGGTTAGCGGTGACGTTATTATCAAAACTGTTAAAAATTAGGGCAATGCTTGGCATAAACGATATCGACGCCGCGCAGCCGCTAATGCTAGCATGTTTTTGTAAAAAATGGCTGCAAATTGTGTTTGAAAACATTACCTCGACCTTGCTCGCTGCGCAAAGCTTTTTAGATATGCTACACTAATTGCCAAAATTGGTTTGAAAAATCAAGCCAAAACGTGGTTCACTTAAAACCAATCAAAACCCACGACGTTAACGAACAATAAGCCGCCTGCTGGCATGATTATAATTTGACCCAAGGACATCATGATGAACATTCAACTGACCAATCAGCTGCCAAAAACGCACACCCAAAAGATCCTTAAAAAACCCACCGCCAAAGACGCCGCTTGCCTTGTGGTGTTGGTTGACGACCAAAAAACCATGATCGCTCAAACGGAATTAAGCGAATATCAAGCGCGCGTTGAGCAATTGGTTGAGGTGGCACATTTTGACGGCAAAGTTGGCGAAACGGTTGCCGATTATGCGCTAGCAGGCGACAAAAAAACCACCAAGCAAAATCCGGTTCAATTGCTTCTTGTTGGTGTGGGAAGCCTTGATAAGCTCAATCATTCAAGCTTACAAAAAATTGCCAAAGCCATTTATAGCGCCACCAAAAACCGCGTTGAGTCCTTGACCATCGCGCTTGGCGACGCCTTTGCTGAAGAAGAATTTGACCAGTTTGTCCGCGCTTTATTGTCCGCCACTTACCGCTTTGATAAGTACAAATCTGAGCAAAAAGCGCCATTATTAACGCATATTTATTTATTGACCGATGACAGCTTTGCCCCTGCCCTTGAGTTTGCAAAAGCGGTAATTCAAGGTCAAACGCTGACCCAAGACGTTGCCAATGAACCCGGTAACATTTGCTTCCCTGAGTACCTTGCTGAGCAGGCGCAAGCGTTGGCAAAAGCGCATTCCGACGTATTGACCGTTCATGTTTTAGGTCAAGAAGAAATGACGGAATTAGGAATGGGCTGCTTTTTAGCGGTGGCTCAAGGATCAAAAAAAGAAGGCAAATTGGTTATTTTAGAATACCAAGGTCGCTCAAAGTTCAGCGCCAAAGCCAAATCTGGGGTGGTCAAAGCCATCACCAGTAAATTACCAAAAAAATCTGCTAAAAATGACGACAGCATCGACAAAAACATCAGCCCTGATGCGCCAATCGCCTTGGTTGGTAAAGGCGTGACCTTTGACTCAGGTGGCATTTCAATCAAGCCAGGCGCTGCTATGGATGAGATGAAGTTTGACATGGGCGGCGCAGCATCGGTGCTTGGAACGATCAAAGCCCTTTGCGAATCGCGATTGCCCATTAACGTCGTTGGCGCTTTAGCTTGCGCGGAAAATATGCCCTCAGGTGATGCCACTCGCCCAGGCGACATCGTCAAAGCCATGAACGGCAAATCGGTTGAGATTTTAAATACTGACGCCGAAGGTCGCTTGGTGCTCGCCGACACTTTATGCTACGTTCAGCGCTATCAACCAGCTGCTATCATTGATGTGGCAACGCTTACGGGTGCTTGCGTGATTGCGCTAGGTCACGTTCGCTCAGCAGTCTTTAGCAATGACGAAGACGTCTTATTCGCCCTTGAAAACGCCAGCAGCCAATCGGGCGATTTGGTTTGGCACATGCCGCTTGATGATGACTACCAATCGCAGCTTGACTCACCGATTGCTGATATGCAAAACATTGGTGGTCGCGCCGCAGGAGCCGTTACCGCAGCTTGTTTCTTAGCGCGCTTTATTGAAGAAGGTCAAGCTTGGGCGCATCTAGATGTGGCAGGAACAGCTTGGAACTCTGGAGCGGATAAAGGCGCAACCGGTCGTCCTGTGCCATTATTCATGCAGTATCTCAAAAATAGCGCTGACGCCTTATAAATGACGTCCGTTTCCGTCAGTTTTTATGTCTTAAGTGAGACTAAAGCCCAAGATATCTTGGGCTTTGTTTGCAGCTTAACCCAAACCGTTATTGATAAAAGTGAGCTTGCCGTGGTCATTTTAAGTGACGATAGCGCCAAGCTTTCGCAAATCGATGACGAGCTTTGGGCATTTGAAGTAACCAGTTTTATTCCGCATCAAATTTTAGATAAAAATTTTGATGATAATACCGCGACAACTTCAAAAGACATTTTACCGCGAGTGTTATTAAGCCAAACCCTGCCCAACGGTTTTTCAGGAGCCGTGATTAATTTAATGCCAAAAGCGCTGGTTTTAAATTCTGACAACCATTCTCAAAATCTTTCTCAAAACTCAGAACCTTCCCGAATTTTAGAGTTGGTATTGCCCGATAAACAAAGCACAGCCCTTGGTCGACAAAAATACCAAGCTTATAAGTCACAAGGCTGCAAGTTGCAACATTTTAAAGTTTAAGCCGTTTTATTTTAAAGTTTTGAATCCAATTTAGAGGATTTCAAGTTAGAGAATTTCAAGCTTTCAATTCGACAGCTTGGAGAGGACTTTTATTCGCCCCTCAATCTAAAAAGTGTTACCATTCCTGCAAATTTAGCATATCGATAGTCAAAATTTCATTATTCACATTTTGATCAGGAACGGGGGCGACATCATGCAATCATTCATCGCGGCGTATCAGCGCATTGGGCTGGTGCCGCTGATTATTTTGGGGCTGATATTTGGGGTACTTATCGGCTGGCTTGCGCCAAGTGCAGGCATCGCGCTTGGACTGTTAGGGACGCTGTTTGTTGGCGCGCTCAAAGCGGTAGCGCCGGTTTTGGTGTTTGTTTTGGTGATGGCAGCGATTTGTCAGCACCAAAGCGGCAATGAAGTGTTTGTAAAGCCTGTCATTATTTTATATTTGATCGGTACGTTTTTGGCGGCATTGACCGCCGTTGCGGCAAGTTTTTTATTTCCAACCACGCTCGTTTTGGTTCAAGATACCGTTGAGCAAATCCCCCCTGCAAATCTGCAAGAAGTATTGACCAATTTATTATTAAGCTTGGTTGCCAATCCGGTGAACGCTATTGCCAATGCCAACTATATGGGAATCCTAGCTTGGGCAGTGATTATTGGCTTTGCGCTACGCCAAGCCAGTAGCACCGCACGCCTTGTGGTGACGGACTTTGCCGATGCCATCTCTAAAGTCGTTAAATGGGTAATTATGCTGGCGCCCTTTGGTATTTTGGGACTTGTTGCCAATACTGTTGCGGAAACTGGATTTTCAGCACTTAAAGGCTATGCCAATTTGCTTGCCGTTTTGGTTGGTTGTATGGCATTTATTGCCCTGATTGCCAACCCATTAATCGTTTTTTTAAAAACGGGGAAAAATCCTTATCCGCTGGTGTTTACTTGTTTAAAAGAATCGGGGATCACTGCGTTTTTTACCCGAAGTTCAGCGGCAAATATTCCAGTCAATATGAACCTTGCCGAAAAGCTTGGGCTTCAAGAGGATTCGTATTCCATCACCATTCCTTTGGGCGCGACCATCAACATGGCAGGAGCCGCCATCACCATTAACGTGCTTACCCTTGCGGCAACGCATACGCTTGGGATTGAGGTCAGCTTTGCGTCAGCGTTATTATTAAGTTTGGTGGCGACCATCAGCGCTTGCGGCGCGTCGGGCGTTCCGGGCGGCTCGCTGCTGCTGATTCCGCTTGCCAGCAGCTTATTTAGCATCCCAAACGACATTGCCATGCAAGTGGTTGCGATTGGCTTTATTATTGGCGTGATTCAAGACTCCACCGAAACGGCGCTCAACTCCTCAACGGACGTATTATTTACTGCGGCGGCTGATCCAAAATATGCTCGTGGATCAGTGCAATAACTTTTGGTTCATTGCTAAAAAAGAAAAAGGGCATTCATTGCCCTTTTTTACTATCATTTTTTTAAAAAGCTTGAAAAACTATTTACTTGGCGTCACTGCCACCTCAATGGCTGGACGGTCACTTTGCCATTGGCGTTTAAATTGGCGCAGCTGCTCAAGCTCATCAAGCAATTCTAAAATCAGCCCAATCGCAGGGACGCTGGCATCAAAATCGCGGCTTAAGCGAGAGGCTCGGCGGACGGTCGTCAGCTGAAACCCTGAAAAGCCGCGCGGCTCAGTGACGTCATAGTCAATGATGTTTTCATCAATTAAGGCAATGACCCACTGCCGGTCTTGACCACAAGCGGCGATCAGCTCATCTAAATCCATGATAATGTCGGTTAATTCGGGCGAGTGCTTCATCGTTATTGTCCTCGTTATCTATGTCGTATTCTTCTTGTTATCGACTTGTTATAACTCATAATATATTAGCAGGCAAATTATTGATTTTGTCGAAAATTTATCTAACTTTTAACATCTTAATTTAGCGCGTTATGTTAATACCGCTAAAAGCTTGCTTTAACTGCTCAAAAGCCGCGCGCTCATCATCGGTTTTCACTTCTGGGTTGACGATATTTAAGGTTAAAAATAAATCACCCGCTTGTTTTGCCGGAATACCTTTGCCTTTTAAGCGCAAGTTGCTTCCAGATTTGCTGTTTTTTGGGATACTGACGCCAAGTGTTCCGGCAGGTGTGGTAATGTTAATTTTATCGCCAAGCGCGGCTTCCCAAGGAGTAATGTTGACGGTTTGGTAAACATTTGCGCCCTCAAGCCGGATATTGCTTGGATGAGTAATTTTCACTTTTAAAAATAAATCGCCATTTTTACCGCCGCCACTTCCTGCCGCGCCTTGACCGGACAAACGGATTTGCTTGCCTTCGGTGATACCTTTAGGGATTTTAATTTTTAGGGTTTTATTTTCATAATCAACTTGCCCCACGGCGTTACGGGTTGGGACGTTTAGCTTGATGCTGTAATCGTCGCCGGTATAAACCGAGGCCAAATCAACACTGATTTCGGCATGTTGGTCTTGTCCTTGTTGGTTTTGATTAAAGCCGCCACCAAAGCCCTCAAATCCGCCCTGCGACTGCCGACCGCGAGCGCCGCCACCAAATGCGGAAAAAATATCATCGAAGCGAAAGCCACCTGCGCCCGCGGCACTATTGAAGCTGCCGCCATCCCCAAATTGGTCTTTGATGTCCTCCCAACGAAATCCGCCCGCGTTGCCACCAAAACCGCCGCCGAATCCTGATCCGCCGCCACCAAAGCCGCCTTGACCCGCAAACGGATTGGCAAGCATAGCATCGTACTCAGCGCGCTTGTCTTTATCGCGCAAGGTTTCATAAGCGTTGTTAATCTCGGCGATTTTGGCATCGGCGTTGGGGTCATCGCTGACATCGGGGTGATATTGGCGAACCAGCTTGCGGTATTTTTTTTTGATATCACTTTCCGAGGCGTCTTTACCGACTCCTAAAATATCGTAATAGTTTTTTTCAGCCATATTATTATTCCTTATGATTTTCAAATTTTTATAGCGATAAAAATTGCTTGTTCTAAATGAATGGGATCAATGATTACGCGCGGTGGGTTTAGTTTTGAGGGTTAACATTGGTAATCGTCTTCGGTTCAATCAACCGCTATAATGAGCAATATATATAAGATCAGAAAATAAGTTCATTTTTTTTAAACTTATTTTTCACCATAGCGCATTAATCCTTGATAAATTTGGCTTTACTTATGATTTTACAAGTTTAAATACGTTTAGCCACAATTTATTTAGGGCGTTTTGTTCACGAATCGTTATTAGCCTTTTATAGCTTAAATAGGTCGCAAAACTTTCAATAAAAAAATTCTCAACAAAAAAAGAGCAAACAGCTTTCTGTTTACTCTTTTTATTGACAGCAACTGGCTTTAAAGCCACTGCCCAATGACGATTAGCGGCAGTAGACTTTTGCCGTTCTTGGGGTATAAATACCAAAAGAAACCACGCCTAAAGCAATATCTACGGGCTGCTGAATGGTTTGAATTTTCGCAACATTGGCTGCGCCGCCGCAAACCTCAGCCGCATTGACTGTTTGCTCTTGTCCTAATCCTGAGATGAAAAAGGATTGCGATTTTGAATATGTGGCTACCGATTGAGCGTTTGGTTGAATGACGGCAGTTTGAGTTGCACAGCCTGACATCACGGTTGCCGCGCCAATCGCTGCAGCAATAATCAGCTTTTTCATAATAATATCCTTACTTGCAGAATACGCGAAGTTGACGGGGCGTATAAATTCCAAATGTAATCGTACTTAGCAAAACGTTCATGGCGCTTTCTTGGGTTTGAACGCTATGGACATTACGCTGACCTGAACAAACCTGAGCGGCATCAACCGTTTGCTCTTGACCAATTCCAGCAAGCAAGAAGTTTTGTGTCTTATCAAGCTCTGCAGTTGCCGTATTGTTTGGGGCATTTGTTGATCCCAACAAATAAGTTTGGGTGGCACACCCTGAACTTAAAACTGCAAGCAATGCCAAAATAGCAGCTTTTTTCATGAATCACTCCAAATTAAGACCATATGATATGATTTTTGTTCGGAGAATACTAAACATAATCTTACGCTAATGCAACAATTTTGTAAGCAAATGACCATAAATCTTAAATTTGGTCAATTTTTTAGAAAGCGCCAATCATAACGTTAGGTTCTCAAGCGCTTCTAATTCGCTCATGGCATCAAGTAGGCGCTCTTCAATGGCATCTTGAGATTGCTGCAGTGTCGATTGCTCCTCAAGTAACGCCAATAATTTATTTTTATTGGCATCTTCATATAAACTGACATCCGCAAGCGTTTCTTCAAGAATAGTCAAACGCTGACTGGCGTTTTCAAGCTCTGTTTCTAAGTTGGCAATTTGTTTGCGAAGCGGCGCGGTTTGTTTACGCTGCTCGGCGGCTTGTTTACGCAAGGCTTCTTTGCTGATGGTGCTTGCTTTATCTGGCTTAGCTTCAGAAGTTACCAACGCTGATTTCGTTTCACGTGAAACCTGAGAGGATTGCTTTTTATTATCGCTGATCCATTTGCCATAATCGTGAATGTCGCCATCAAATTCATCAACTGCGCCATCGTGAACAAGGTATAATTCATCACAAACGTTTGCCACAAGCTCGCGGTCGTGCGATACCAAAACGACCGCGCCCTCAAAGCTTTGCAAGGCAAAGGTAAGTGCTTGGCGCATTTGCAAGTCTAAATGGTTGGTTGGCTCATCAAGCACCAAAACATTTGGTCGCTGCCAAACAATCAGCGCTAAGGTCAATCGCGCCCGCTCGCCACCTGAAAACAGCTTACTTTGGGTATCAATGCGATCGCCGCGAAAATCAAAACTGCCCAAAAACGATCGCAAATCTGCGTCCGAGGTTAACCCTGCCAAACGGCGAAGCATTTGCATAGGGGTGGCGTTTTCATCAAGGCTGTCCATTTGGTGCTGATTAAAATAGCCAAGCTTTAGCGTATCAGAAACCCGATATTGCCCAGAAATCAGCGGCAACTCGCCAACTAAAGCTTTAATGAGCGTCGATTTTCCTGCGCCATTTATTCCTAAAAGTCCAATCCGAGAATCCGGCGTGACTTGCAAATTCACGCGGTTAAGCATCGGAACATGATCATAGCCAATGCTGGCGTCACTCATGACAATCAAGGGTGAGCTCATGTGGGTAGGCGCGTAAAACTGAAAGCTAAACGGATTGTCCGCCATAACTGGTGTCAGCTCGCTCATACGCTCAAGCTGCTTAATCCGGCTTTGCGCCTGCTTTGCCTTACTGGCTTTGGCGCGAAATCGGCGGATAAAGTCGTCTAAATGCGCGCGAGTGGCTTGCTGCTTTTCAAAGGCTTGCTGCTGCTGAGCCAAGCGCTCGCTTCGGGTTCGGATAAACTGCTGATAATTCCCTGAATACAGAGTGATTTTTTGCTGTTCCACGTGAAGGATGTTATTTACGGTGGCATCAAGAAACGCTTGGTCGTGAGAAATCACAATAATTAAACCGCTAAACTGGTTAATCCAAGTTTCAAGCCATAAAATCGCATCCAAATCCAAATGGTTGGTCGGCTCATCAAGCAAAAGTAAATCGGCGCGGCTCATCAAAGTTTTAGCCAAATTTAGCCGCATCCGCCAACCACCAGAAAATCCCGCAACGGGCAGCTCATGCTGATGGTTTAAAAAACCAAGCCCTGACATGATTTGTGCGGCTTTGGTGGACGTTTTATAACCATCAATCTCATCAAAGCGCTGATGCAACTGAGCAATCTCATCATCACTTAGCGCTTCAATATGATTGAGCTTTTCATTTAAACTAAACCATTCTTCATCGCCGCTTAGTACATAATTAATGGCGGATTGATCACTTGCCGCCACCTCTTGCGCCATGTGCGCCACTTGCCAGCTGCTTGGGATTGCAAGCGCTCCGCTATCAACGCCGACTTCATCGTTTTGGTTGCCAAGCGCTTGCATCTGGGTCAAAATCAGCGCAAACAGCGTGGATTTTCCCGTACCATTATTGCCAGTCAAGCCAATTTTTTGGTTGGGGTGCAGCTGAAAATTAGCACCACTAAACAACACCCTGCCATCACGGCGAACGGCAACTTCTTTAAATTCAATCATAGCTTCATCTTTTAAAAAGTGACGGTCAAAACCCCTAAAAATTGACGGATTTCAACCTTATTAGGCGCTATTATTTCAAACGCATTGCTATTAGGCAATCGAACAATCAGCCACTTGACAAAATAAAAGCCGCCCCAATTATGCTATACTAACGATTGACCATCAGGCAGTTATGCTCTGCCTTATTGCTATTATGAGGTAACCATGTCCGTACAAGCCGCCGTATTTAACCCTAATGATCAGCTTGACCCAACCGCTCTTAATTTGACCAACAGCGCCGCCCAAAAAGTGCGCCGTCTTCGCGAAGAAGAAGGCGATGACAACTTGATGCTTCGCGTTTATGTCACCGGCGGCGGCTGCTCGGGCTTTTCTTATGGTTTTAACTTTGCCACTGAGACTGATGAAGACGACGCCGATTTTCAAAATGGCGATGTGACGCTTGTCGTTGACTCATTAAGCTATCAGTATTTGCAAGGCTCAACCGTCGATTACGTTGAAGGTTTAGAGGGCGCGCGCTTTATCGTTCAAAATCCGAACGCCACCACTACTTGTGGCTGCGGCTCATCGTTTTCTATTTAACGCGTGGTTTTTAAGGTTTAAAATGATTGGTTGATAGTTGCCGCTTTAACTTATCATTAAAAATTGCCATTTTTGCCAGTTACACAATAAAAACCTCAGCTAATCGGGTTGGGGCTTGTTTAATTCTTAAGTTGTGATTAAATATCGACTGGGATTGAGGCGTTTTATTAATTTAGCAAGTTAAGCGATAAGCTTTGATGTTTATTAATGATCGCCGCCCAGCCTCGCCACTGAAATGATAATCTGTTATTTGCTCATTTTTTGCCAATTAGTGCCGTTAGCAGTTTTGGTGATGATGGTAATCAACTATTATCTTGCTCGTTGCGATCCCTTTTTTATCACTACATTATTATTCTAATTCTAAAGGATACCTTTATATGGCAAAATTATCGCTTGACCCTTTAAATGAAATCGACGGCTTTGTTGCCGCAGCTTTAGTTGACAGCGAATCAGGACTTGCTTTAGCAACGCTTGGCACCGGCATTGATTTAGAGCTTGCCGCAGCGGGAAATACCGAAGTGATCCGTGCCAAACGCAAAGTTGCTGACGCCCTTGGTCTTGATGAAAACATCGAAGATATTTTGATCACTTTGAGCAAGCAGTACCACTTACTGCGTCCACTCGTTCGCAACCACAACTTATTTTTGTACCTTATTTTGGATCGCCAAAAATCAAACCTTGCTATGGCGCGCCACAACCTTAAAAGCTTTGAAACTGAGCTTGATTTTTCTTAATCGCTTCTGCTTTGCTTTAAACCTTCATTCTATATTATTTTTTATCATAAGCATCTACCCTCATGGTAGGTGCTTTTTTGATGGTTTTATTATTTAATCTCAATCAAAATGCGACCTTGTAAGTCGCTATTCATCTTAGCGAAGTCAGCCCAAGTAAAGGTTACGCAATTTGTAATCGCGCGTGGTGTTTCGATAAGCTTTGGGATAAACTTAACCCATTGTTTGAATTTTTAAGCTGATTTAACCCCATATTACCGATTTTATTTAAGCTTTGATACCTCAAGCTTGACAATAAATAATAATGAACAGAAGCTAATTATGAGTGATCTTGTCGCAAATTTTGCCAATTTTACCCCCCCGAACTGGATTGAACCTGACCATTTAGCCGGAATGCTGCGCGGCATTGAAAAAGAAGGGCTTCGAGTGTTGACCGATGGTCATTTGGCAAAAACCTTTCACCCTGAAAAATTGGGCTCAAAGTTAACTCATCCGTTTATCACGACCGATTATTCTGAAAACTTGCTTGAATTAATCACTGAGCCTAAAAGCACGCCTAAAGATACCCTTGCCATGCTGCGTCAGCTTCATGTTTTGGTTTATCAAGCGCTTCCTGAAGATGAGCTGATGTGGCCACTGTCCATGCCTTGTATGACATCGGCTCAGGATGAGGACATTCCGCTTGCCGATTATGGCACATCAAATTCAGGTCGGCTAAAAACGCTTTATCGAAGCGGTCTTGGGATTCGCTACGGCAGACGAATGCAAGCCATTGCAGGATTGCATTACAATTTGTCTTTTGGCGATGAGTTATTTGAGCGCTGGTTGGCAGAAGAGCAGCAAAATGACGCTCAATATAGCCAAGATCATGAGTTGCTTGCTGATTTTAAAAATGATAAATATTTGGGACTCATTCGCAACTTTAAGCGCTTAACAAGTTTGATTTTATATTTACTTGGGGCAAGTCCAAGCGTTTGCGCAAGCTTTATTGAAGGTCGAGCCCACAATTTAGAGCCGCTAAACGAGAGCACTTATTATAAGCCGTTTGCCACCAGCCTGCGAATGGGAAAGCTTGGCTACACCAACAGCGTCCAAGAGTCGCTTGATATCCGCTACAACCATTTGCCAGAATATGTGGCAGGACTTCGCCGAGCCATTCAAACGCCGCATGAGCGCTTTAAAGCGCTAGGTCTTGAGGATGATCACGGCGAGCCGATCCAAATTAACGACCACATTTTGCAAATTGAAAATGAGTTTTATAGTCCCATTCGCCCAAAACAAATCGCTCAAAGTGGCGAGACGCCAACTGAGGCATTGGCGCAGCGCGGGATCGCTTATGTTGAGTTTCGCGCCATTGATTTAGACCCTTATAGCGATGTTGGCATTCGCTTATCCAGCGCTTGTTTTTTGGAAGTGATGGCGCTTTATTGTCTGCTTGCGAAATCTCCGCTGCTGCTGCCTGATGAAGAAGAAGAGCTTGCGCTAAATGTTGAGCGCGTAGTGAACCAAGGTCGCCTTGAGGGCTTACAAGTCTTATCCGGCGGCGCTGAAGTGTTACTTAAAGACTGGATGCTTGAGCATTTAAACCAAATGCAGCCGTTAGCGGCGCTGCTTGATGAGCATCACGGCGGCAACGATTACCGAACTGCCATTGCCTTAATGCAAGGTAAAGCCGGTCACAGCGACTCGACCATCTCAGCGCAAGTCAGCGCGGACAGTGAGCGCTTAGGAAGCCTTTGGCAACTTGGGGCAACGCTTGCTAACCTGCATAAACAAAGCCTATTAAAACAAACGTTAAGCCCAAAAGATCAAGCCAAATATGAAGTTTTGGCTGAAAAATCTAGGCTTCAGCAAGCAGAAATTGAAGCGAATGACACCGTGGACTTTAATACTTTTTTGCAGCAGTACCGCTGAATTAACACATAGATCAAATCAACAAAACGTTACCATGAGATTTTAAATGTCACGATTGAGCTATCGCAATTTAAACTGGCTGCTGGTTGCCGCCGCTGTTCTTGGCATGGCATTTGCGTTGTTATTTTTACAGCGATATATGGGCTTCTCCCCTTGCCCGCTGTGTATTTTTCAGCGCGTAGGATTGATGGTGATGGGCGGCTTTGCGCTTATTGCTGCGATTGTGAACCCAAAATCACTGGTGGCAAAATTGCTGCTTTGGCTTGGCAGTCTTGCCGGAATTTTATGGTCAATCGGCGTTGCGGCGCGTCACGTTTGGATTCAGCACTTGCCTGCCGATCAAGTGCCCTCTTGTGGTCCTGGTCTTGATTATTGGCTAGATACCTTGCCGATGCAGCAAGTGTTTCATGAGGTCTTGTCCGGATCAGGCGAGTGCGCCTTGGTTGAATGGCGGTTTTTGGGATTGAGTATCCCTGAACAAGCCATTATTTTCTTTTTAATCTTGCTCATCATTCACGTCTTATTATTTTGGCGAATGATTAAGACAAAAAGCTGATTGAAATCATTAGTAGCTGATTATCAGAACCTTAGTAACTAAATAACTAACTAAAAAAGCTGACTTTGTATTCATTATTTACTTGCAAAATGCTTCTAGAATATAACAAACGCTTACATTAGTAAAAGTTAACTTTGTTATCTTAGGCGGATATCACGCTTATTAGGTTTTGGACTAAAATTATGCCAAGCGCTGGCATTTTTATCAGTAATTTAGTAAGCCTTCTTTTTTAAAAGACGCCATTTAGCTTATCTTGATTGTGTAAAACAACTTGGTGAAAGACAATTTGAATGTAAAAGATAAGGTGTTAAGTTAAATGTTAAGGTCTGCTAACAGTTATTATTGGTATGATAAAAAATGATCAGAGTTTAGCTTGGTTATCCTCAGCCAGCGCCAAAATGCCGGTAAAGTTTAAACTTAAGCAAGCAGTTAACAAGCGCCAGCATGTAACGCTTGCCAGTTTATTGCTTGGGGCGGCTTTATTGTCCGGTTGCGACAGCCAGTCGGCGACATTTTCTATGATTGATGCGCCAATGGATGAAGCGGCAGCAGAGACAGCTTCGCCCTCAGCGCTAGGCGATCAGCCAAATCAAGCAAATGCCAAAGCTTCTCGCGATACCGAAATCGCAGCTGAACCTGAAAATCATGGTCAATCCTTATTAGCCGCCGCAAAAACAGATGACAATCCTGCGCAAAATATGGCAACTCGCGACAACCGCAGCGACGCGTCTTTACATGCCACCTTAATTGGCGATTATGAAGGGATGCTACCGTGCTCCTTTTGTGAAAGCACAATGGTGACGCTCAATTTATTTTCTGACGGTTCGGTGATTAAAACCAGTGTTTTTGAAGCGCCAGAAACGCCCACCCCGCCGTTATCTGAGTCCGGCGTTTATCAGCAAGACAACAATAAGATCATTATTGCTTATGAAGACAAATCCGTTGAGTCCTTTGAGATTCAAGACAATCATTTGGTGATGATGGGCGATGACAAACAGCCCAATCCGGATTATATGCTTTCTAGAAAATAGCTTTTATATGCCTCTTTAATTTTTGATTGTTATAACGATTCTTACTCCATTTTGCCTACCTCGTAGGCTTTTTTTATGGGCGATCAAAATCTGATAAGGATTTTTATTGGCGAAGTTTTCTGCTTTACTTTACAATGATTCAAACATTTTTAAGCCATTTTAACAACAGCGAGCGCAATTGATGCACATTCATATCTTGGGAATTTGTGGGACATTTATGGGGTCATTGGCGCTGTTGGCGCGAAGCTTAGGGCACACGGTGACGGGATCGGACGCCAATGTCTATCCGCCGATGTCCACCCAGCTTGAAAAAGCAGGCGTTTGTATTCTTGAGGGCTATTTAGTTGAGCATTTAACCCCCGCCCCTGATTTGGTGGTGGTTGGCAACGCAATGAAGCGCGGGATGACAGTGATTGAATATTTGCTCAATTCTAACATTCGTTATACCTCAGGACCGCAATTTTTGTCCGAAGCGGTTTTGCAATCGCGCCATGTTTTGGCGGTTGCCGGAACGCATGGCAAAACCACGACCACCACGATGCTGGCTTGGATTTTACAATTTGCAGGGATTGATACCGGATTTTTAATTGGTGGCGTTCCGCTCGTTAATACAGAGGATGAGCGCTTACAAAATACCTTTGCTCATAGCAGCCATTTAGGCGCAACTGGTGATTCGGATGCGCTTGGTTATTTTGTTATTGAAGCCGATGAGTATGATTCTGCGTTTTTTGATAAGCGCTCAAAGTTCGTTCATTATCGCCCCAAAACTGCCATTTTAAACAACTTAGAATTTGACCACGCCGATATTTTTGCCGACCTAAACGCGATTCAAACTCAGTTTCACCATATGATCCGAATGATCCCAAGTCACGGTCAAATTATTATGCCAAGCCAAACCCAAAGCCTTGAGGACACGCTGGCTAAAGGCGTTTGGACACCAGTTTGGCGAACGCAGGTTACCAATCCAACTAAGCAAAACGATGATCAAAGGGCTTATGACAGCGATTGGCAAGCGCAACTGCTGAGCGAAGATGGCAGCCAGTTTTTGGTTAAATTTAACGGCAACACAGAAACTCAAGACAAAACCGGTGCCAAAAATCTTGAAGGTTGCGTCGATTGGGGAATGAGCGGACTTCACAACGTGAACAATGCTTTGGTGGCAATTGCTGCTGCGTTTCACGTGGGCGTGAGCATTGAAAAAGCTTGCGCGGCGCTGAGCAACTTTGCTGGAATCAAACGGCGGATGGAACACATCGGCACGGTTAACGACATCTTAGTGTTTGATGATTTTGCCCATCATCCAACGGCGATTTTGACCACCTTAGATGGTGCTAAAAAGAAACTTTCAGGTCGCAAAATTTGGGCGATCATTGAACCAAGAAGCAATACGATGAAAATGGGCATTCACCAAAATGAGCTTGCGGCGTCGGCAAATCTTGCTGATACGGCACTTTGGTTTGAGCCTGCGGGGCTTGAGTGGGGACTAAAAGACGCGATTTTGAGCGCAAAGGTGGCTAATGATCAGCAGGTGCTCAACTCAACCGACGCCATTATTGATCATCTCGCTCAAAATGCCCAATCAGGAGATGCTATTGTTATCATGTCAAATGGCGGCTTTGAGGGCATTCATCAGCGCTTACTCAAAAAGCTTGCTACTACTGAACACTCTTAATTGCGATACCCCCTTAATCTCAATAAATCTTACGATTCTGGCTTTCATCACTGTTTTAGCTTTCACCACTATTTTAGTTTTCATTACAAAGCGCCAATCGCTCAGTTTGGCGCTTTTTTTTGCTTTACTTTTCGCTAAAAGCTTTCGATTTTTGATGACGTTTTCCAAGTAACTACTTTATTAACCGATCCTTTACCGAACCTATTCACGCGGTAGCAATTTGGGTTTTTTTCTCACACAGCCCATACACAGCTAACACTTCTCGATTATTTTTTGACGACCATTGCTTTTACAATGGCTTTATCAAATCACGATAAGTTAAGCGGCAACTTCCGCTGTTATACATTTTAAAAATTAGAAATTAATAAAAATTTTAGGAGAAAAATGATGGGATTTATTTGGATGATTATCGTGGGACTGGTAGCAGGACTTCTTGCACGAGCCATTAAACCCGGAAGTGATCCAATGGGCTGGATTATGACCATTGTCCTTGGTATTGTTGGGGCGATGATTGGTGGCTTTATTGCCAGTATGATTGGTATTAATGCCGATGGCGGCTTTACTGGGCTGATTTTCTCAGTAATCGGCGCAATTATCTTACTGTTCATCTATGAATTTGTGATGAGTAAACGCCGCGTTTAAGCTTAACCGGCTTTGATAAACTCTAATAATAAAAAAGGTCTGATCTGTTCAGATCTTTTTTATGCCCGGTGTCTGAGTAAAAACGGTTTATTTGCGGTTTTGATAAAAAATTTTAGCCTCACTTTTTTATTAAAACCTTGATAATCATTACTTTTGACCGCAAATCTTTTATAATAACGCTCAATTTTTTCTGATTACTGATCAAAAGGGATGCGGTATGACCTTACTTCCTATTTTAAGCTATCCGGATCCGCGCTTGCGGACGATCGCAGCGCCCGTCAAAGTGGTTGATGAGACCATAAAAACGCTCATTAAAGACATGCTAGCGACCATGTACGACGCTCAAGGTATTGGTCTTGCTGCCACGCAAGTGGATTATCACGTTCAGGTGATCGTCATGGATTTGTCTGAAGATAAAAACACGCCGATGGTATTTATCAATCCTAAAGTCACGCCGCTAGTCGATGAAAAACAGCCCTATGAAGAAGGCTGTCTGTCCGTTCCAGACGTTTATGATAATGTGGAGCGACCAACCAAGGTGCGCATCGAAGCGCTTGATGAAAATGGTGAAGCGCTTGATATTGAAGCGACCGGTCTGCTCGCCGTTTGTATTCAGCACGAAATGGATCATTTAAATGGGGTTATTTTTGTGGATTACTTATCGCGGCTTAAGCAGTCGCGAGCGCGCGATAAGGTAAAAAAAGTCATTAAGGCGCGTGAAAAAGCCAGTCACGTTCCGGTTAGCGCCTCTTAATTGCCATTACTTTGTAAATGCTTAAGCTCACATTTTTTTGATGTTAACCCTTTTTTTTCACCCCACGTTCAAAGGTTTTGATAACGATGATTAAAATTGAACAATACTTTGATTCTGCAAGCTGGCAAAAATTTACCCAAGCTGCGGAAGGCCGTGCCACGCCATTTTTGGTGGTGGATTTAAGCCGGATCAAAACCAAATATCATGAAATGGTTGAGCTGTTCCCAACGGCAAAAATTCATTACGCCATGAAGGCAAGCCCTGCCGTTGAGGTGATTAATTTATTGGCGGATTTGGGATCAAACTTTGACTGCGCCTCCATTTATGAGCTTGATCGCGTTCTTGATTGCGGCGTTGATGGCTCGCGGATTTCTTACGGCAATACGATCAAAAAAGCAGGTCATGTCAAATATGCCTTTGATAAAGGCGTTCGCCTATTTGCTACTGATTCTGAAGCCGATTTAAAAAATATTGCTAAATTTGCACCGGGCTCCAAAATTTTTGTGCGAATTTTGGTTCAAGGTTCAGAAACTGCCGAATGGCCTTTGTCACGCAAATTTGGCTGCCACCCCAATATGGCAATTGATCTATTGATTCAAGCCAAAGCGCTTGGTCTTGACCCTTATGGTATCTCGTTTCACGTGGGAAGCCAGCAAAAAGATGTGGCGGCTTGGGATGATGCTTTGGCTAAAGTTAAATATATGTTTGATTGGATGCTCAATGAGGAAGGCATTAAGCTTCGCATGATCAATTTGGGTGGCGGATTTCCGACCAATTATATCAGCGAAGTTAATCCCATTCAGGTTTACGCTGAAGAAATCAAAAGCTATTTGACCGATGATTATAGTGATGAGGAAATGCCGGACATTATCCTTGAGCCGGGGCGCTCGCTCGTTGGCGGCTCAGGCGTTTTGGTCAGTGATGTGGTGCTCATTTCTCGAAAATCAGATACTGATTTAACGCGCTGGGTGTATACCGATGTCGGATTGTTTCAAGGGTTGATCGAAACGCTTGGCGAGGCGATTAAATATCCGGTTTATACCCCAAAAATGGAAACCTCAACCAGCGAAGGCACGGTTGTTTTGGCGGGACCGACTTGTGACTCAACCGACATCATGTACGAAGAAGCCGGATATCAGTTGCCAGAGGAGCTTGAAATTGGTGATAAAATCTATTGGCTGACTACGGGCGCTTATACCAACTCTTACTCGTCGGTTGAATTTAACGGCTTCCCGCCGCTTGATGTGGTTTATATTGATTAAATCTTTTGGTCAAATAAGCAGTTGAAAATAAAAAAGCGCTGATCATCTCAGCGCTTTTTTTTGCGGATTAATTCAGCAAACAAACTATTGCACCATCAGCCAAATCGGTATGTCCATAGCTTGTGAGAATTGACCAGTTTTGCCAAATGTTGATTGAGTTATATTTTGGCGTTGATGGATGTCGCCAATTTTTTGCCAAGTTCCACGTGAAACAATAAGTGTGGTTGCTAATGATTGCTGATTAATGATGGGCGAATTTAATCTTGATCCTTGAACCACATTGTCATTTATTTGTTGAAGCTTGACTTCAATTTGATCGTTAGCAAGTAACCTTGGCGTCACGTTAATGCCTTGTGCCGCTGAAATCAAACCGATTTGATTAATGATAATTTGACCAAAAATCGGCTGCCGGTTGATCTGCGGCGAGAGGGCAAATAGCGTTGCTGTACTAATATTTGCCGGATATCCGGATAGGGTTTGAACTTGATAGGACTGGCTGGACTGCGATTGGCTTGCTTGCTGATAAGCGCCGCCTTGAGCAAAAACGCCGCGCTGATTAATCACCACTTGACCTTGATTAATTTGCCCAAATTGGCTTTTGTCCCCACCAACGCGGACATTAATGACTAATGGTTTGGGCTGTTGGTCAATTTGTGAAAGTAAATTTTTTACCGCTTGATAATTTTGACTGGTGGTGGTGACGATCAGCTTATCTTGATAGCTTGTCACGCGACCACCGTCGGGGCTTTGATTGAGCAATTGCTGAACGGGGGCAATAAGTGCGGCGCCGCCATAACTTTCAATGACAAAGGTTTGCGATATTGCTGCTTGCGTTAATAGTGGCAAAGCCGCCGCGCTAACACTTATCCCAAGCATCAACCTTCGGCAGGTCAATTTTTTTATCAATCTCATCGCGACCACCCATTCTATCCATTGCCGAATTGCCTTGTTATTGGGAGTCGTTTAATCCCAAAACGTCCTTCATGTCATAGCGACCTGCTTTTTGAGCGATAAGCCAAACGGCGGCGCGAACCGCGCCTGCGGCAAAGGTCATCCGCGAGCGCGCTTTGTGGGTGATTTCGACCATTTCACCATCGGCAATAAACATCACGGTATGATCGCCAATGATCTCACCACCGCGAACGGCGTGAATACCAATACTGCCTTGCTTACGCGCGCCAGTTTGACCTTCGCGACCATAAACGGCAACGTCTTTTAAGTGTTGACCGCGAGCATTTGCCACTGCCTCTGCCATCATAAACGCGGTTCCTGAAGGCGCATCGATTTTGTGTTTATGGTGCGCTTCAATGACTTCAACGTCGGCAGTATCGCCAAAAGCTTTTGTAGCAATCTCAAGCAGTTTAAGCGATAAATTGACGCCCGTTGAATAGTTTCCGGCGTAAACGATAGGAATTTGGCGGCTGGCATCGTTTAATATTTTCTCTTGCTCATCATTCAATCCGGTCGTCCCGATCACCATCGCAACGCCATGATCGGCGCAAAGTTGCATGGTTTTTTCCGTGGCATCGGGCAAGCTAAAGTCAATCAGTACGTCAATATCGTTAATGACAGCTGCTAAGTCATCAACGATAGCCATATTTTTCTTGCCAATTCCTGCAACCTCACCGGCATCACTACCAATCAGGCTTGATCCTGTGCGCGCAATTGCTGCCTTTAATTGGCAATCAGGATGGTCAACCACGGCTTCAATCAGCATCCGCCCCATTCGTCCGGTTGCACCCATAATGCCGACAGCCAGTGGTTTTTGTGAGTCCGTATGGTTCAAATCCGTGGTCGTCATGACAACACCTCCTTTATAAAATAATTTTTAAATGCGGTCATCATAGCATGAAACGTGGCGCGGATTAATTTGTCCAAGCTGATCGCCTTATAAAACTGGCAATAAAAAACCCAAAAGTTCCACGTGAAACTTTTGGGTCAGCGATAGCAATTTTGATTTAAAAATTAATCAAACAATTCACCGATTTTTTTAAAAAAGGATTTTTTATGCGGTGACTGCTGATGATGACTGTCACCGTCAAGCGTTTCTTGGAACTTGCGAAGCAGCTCAATTTGCTCTTGGTTTAAATTCACAGGTGTCTCCACAATGATTCGGCAAATCAGATCGCCTTTCATAGTAGTTTTCACTGGCGTGACGCCTTTACTTCTAATTCGAAGCTGCTTACCGCTTTGTGTGCCTTCAGCAATTTTGATTTTAATTTTGCCATCAAGCGTTGGAATTTCAACATCGTTACCAAGCGCTGCGTCCGTAATGCTCACCGGAACGTCCATATATAGATCGGCACCGCGACGTTTAAACACCTCGTGTGGCTTGATGCGAACTTCAACGTACAAGTCGCCGTTTTGGGTTCCGGCGCCACTGGCTTCGCCCTCACCTGCCAATCGGATGCGATCGCCATCATCAACGCCAGCTGGAATGGTGACTTCAAGGGTTTTGGTTTTTTCTTTGACACCGCTGCCTTGGCAGTCTGGGCACGGGTTTTTGATTTGTTTACCGCTACCGCCACAATGGGGACACGTTTGCTGAACGGCAAAAAAGCCTTGTTGCATGCGAACTTGACCGTAGCCGTGACAAGTTTGACAAGTGACCACGTCGGAGGGGTCTTTAGCACCTGTGCCATCACAAGTGCCGCAAGGCGCAGGCGCGGTAAAGGTGATCTCTTTTTGGCAACCGCGAACCGCTTCTTCAAGCGTTAATTCTAAAATATAGCGCAAATCCGAGCCACGGCGCGGTCGTGATGAATTGCTGCGACCTTGACCAAAAATGTCTTGAAAGTTGCCGCCAAAATGCCCAAACAAGTCGCCAAAAATATCCTGAAAACCGCTGCCACCAAAGCCGCCACCGCCCATGCCATTTTCAAATGCCGCATGACCCATCCGGTCATAAGCTGAGCGCTTATCATCATCGCTCAATACTTCATAAGCAAGCGACGCTTCTTTAAATTTTTCTTCGGCATCAGGGTCATCAGAGTTGCGATCAGGGTGATATTTCATCGCAAGTTTGCGATAAGCCCGCTTGATTTCTTTGGTATCCGCCGTTTTGCTGACCCCCAACACTTCATAAAAATCGCGCTTACTCATGGCCTCTCCTCTTGTCATCGAAGCCGTCTTGCCTGCAATCAAATTGCGCTTGCTTCATTCAAAGCCCTCTATGTTAACTTTAAAAAGTCTCACGTGAAACGAAATGAAAGTTAGCATCACGATGATCGGCAAGCTTAATGGCAAAAAACGGCTTTAATCTCAAACCAGTCAATAAATACTAGTGAATTAGTAAAAGTTTGCGCTGTTAATGGTGATGAGCGCCGTAATTATCAAGACCTGATTGCCAGATATTTTTAGTTTGTAAATCAATAAAGTTAAGCAAGGTTTTGCTCCTAAAAACGACGCTATCGTTTTTATCCCTATCATTAGCGCATTTCTGTTATATCGATTTTTTGGCAGTCGTGATAAGATTTAGCTCCTGCCAGCTTTGCCTTATTAAGCAGTTTTTTGCGTCATAAACAAGCGTGGCAGGTAAAATAAAGGATATGATGTTATGAAAAAGCTGACCTCGCTGCTGCTTTTGGTGATTGTTATTATGGTCGCTATTTTTGCTGCATCCCCCTATTACCGCGCTTATCAGCTCAAAACTGCTTTTGAGGATAAAAATGGCGCGCTTATTGCAGCCGCCATTGATTATGAAACGCTAAAGCCAAGCATAAAAACCCAGTTAAAAGACAAATTTGCCGTTACCATCAAGCAATATCCGGCGGTAGTTGAGCTTGGCGGCGCGCCACTTATGGAAGCGGCAAATGGCTTTATTGACAACGCCGTTAATGATGCCATTACCGCGCAAAATGTTGAAAAGCTGATCACCACCCAAGGTCAAGCTAACAATGCCACCAAAGAGCTTGCGGCAGCTTGGGCAATTGCCAGCAACCAAATCAACTTAAAAACGCTCATCCGCGATATGATTATTGAGCGCGGCGACATTGATGCGGTCGTTAAGAAACAGGTTAATTTGGTGATGAACAACCAAGCTCAGCGCATTGAAACTGCCAAAACTGCGCCGGATGCCGGTAAGCCTGAGCTTCACTATTGCGGAATCAATTGCTTTACCATCAGCGGCGTGGTCAAAGGCTATCCGGTAACGGTTGAGATGGCGCGACAAGGCTTCACCACTTGGAAAATCGTGGACGTGACTTTGCCAGAATAGCTATCAATAACGTTAATGAAAACAGTGTTAATAAAAAACCGCCCTAGTTGATGGCGGTTTTTTATTGCAAAATTTCAACTTAAAGCTTTTTAAATAACGGTTTAAAAACTAACGAACCCCTAAAAACTCTAAAAATTCAGGGCTATCAAAGCTTGCTTGATACAGCTCACCATCAGCTCGGAAAATCGCTGGCGTTGCCACTACCGCAAGTCCTGCTGCTTTATCACGGTTTGGGGTAACAAAATCGGTGCTTACTTTTGCGGTCGGCATTTGACCTTTAAGCATGGCATTATCCAGCGCAACTCGGCGAGCGCTATCACCCTGCTGCGACCAAACCGCGCGCATTTGCTCAGGCGACTGCTCATAAATCGGATAGCCAATGGCTTTTACCGTCACACCTTTGTTATTCAGCTCAGGGATTTTTTGGTGAAATTTGCGGCAATACGGGCAATTGACATCCGTTGCAATATAAATAACGGCTTTTTCAGTGGTCGTTGCCGGATAAGTAATGAGCTGCGACTCATCAAGGGTTTTAAAGACGGCTTGGTTTTTACGTTTTTCAAAGGTGTTATCAAGACCGGCAAATTGACCATTTTGAATCACCGCAATTTCGCCGTCGGTGATATAAGCGCCATCGTCACTCACCAAAAATGGTACGCCCTCAAGTGATGCGCTCCAAATCACGCCCGGGATTGCCGTATAAAAAAATGGATTTTTGGCATTGATATTTTTAAGGGCGCTCATGTTATCGAGCAGTACTTTTTTGCCAGTCGCGGTAATGGGTTCTCCAAGTTGCGCGGCAGTTGATCTTGGTGGCGCCTGATGATTGCGTTTGGGGCTTGGGTTTTTTTGCAGCTCGCCTTGAATAATGTAGTTGCCATCGCCCGTCATATGCAAGGGCGGCTGACCGGCAAGGCTGATTTGGTACATATTGGGCAATTTTGATGGGGTAATGCTTAAAATTTGCGCCTTGATTCCGGCTTGATTGAGCACTTGGCGCAGTTTGCTATCAATGGCAGGGCTGACTGCTGAGCTTGCTGCGGTGCTAGTAGATTTCGGCGCTTTCGTTGGCGCCGGTTGAGCACAAGCACTGGTCACCAGCAGCGCCGCCAAAAGAGGAGTTAGGGCTAATATAGGTCGTTTCACAGCAAATCCTATCGAGTTATCATTTTAAATATGATGATTTAGTTTGCAGAAAATTTAGCGGTATCGTTTAAAAGCCATCGATAAATGAATAATAATCATTGTGATTAAACACTAATGACTTCTAAAAGCTCTTACCGCAACATTTTATATTATGCAAAAAGGTAAATTAAAATAGAGTTTGACTGTAGCACAACCAACTTAATTTTTAACCCAAACTAAGCTGATTTTGCAATTTGGCTACCAACGATTAAGACCCGCGAAACAGTTTAATTTTAAGTATTTTTAAAACGGCGTGTTTTAAAACTGGCTAATTTCTTCTTCCGATAAAAAGCGGCTGTCACCTTTTTCCAAACCATCAAGGGTGATATTACCAATGCTTTCGCGGTGAAGCTCAATCACTTTATTGCCAAAATAGCCCATCATTCGCTTCACTTGGTGATATTTTCCTTGAACTAAGGTAAGTTTGGCGTGAGTCTCATCGATAAATTCAAGCATTGCTGGTTTGGTTGGCTCATAGTCGCCCTCAAGCAAAATGCCCTTTGCCACTTGTTTGACGGCATCGGCTTGCGCGGCTTCATCCATCGGATCAGCTAAGGTAAGCGCATAAACTTTGGGGTGCTCGTGTTTAGGACTGGTCACGCGGTGCAAGAATTTGCCATCATCACTTAAAATCAGCGCCCCTGTGGTGTCCACATCCAAGCGCCCTGCCATTCGCAGGCTTTGCAATTCAGGAACGGCAATCAGTTCGGTGACGATAGGATATTCTTTGGCTTTGAGGGTACATTCAAAACCTTCGGGTTTATACAACAAAATATAGCGGTTGCCAGTGGCAACCGACAACGGCTCGCCTGCCCAAAGTACCTCATCATTTAAAATATCAACGTGCAATCCGGGGTCTTTGACCACCTCATCATTAACAGTGACTTCGCCCGCGTGCAGGATTCTTTTTGCCTCTTTTCGAGACAGCTCGGTTGCCTTACTGATTAATTTATCTAAGCGCATTATTTGCCCATCCGTTATTATCATCGCTATAATGATGATTCAAAACTAAAAAATTATAAGTCAAAACCTGATCTAACTTGCCGCAAGTTTAGCATATTTGGGTTGGCAAGCTGAACGATTCCTAACCAAGACAACGATGTGCTATGAGCTATCAAACCCTAAAGCGCCCTGTCCGCGCCAATTTAGAAATCAAAAAGTCGCAATTTATCGCCTTTGCCTATCCGGTAGCTTCGCGTGACGAGGCAATGTTTCATGTGGAACAATTGCGGCTTGAATTCCCCGATGCGCGCCACCACTGCTGGGCATATATCATCGGCGACCCAAGCAACACCACAAGCGCGGGATTTGATGACGACGGCGAACCAAACGGCACGGCAGGAAGACCGATTTTAAATGTGTTGCAGCATAAAGCCATTGGTAACGTGATTATCATCGTTGTCCGCTATTTTGGTGGCATTAAACTTGGCGCAGGCGGATTAACGCGAGCTTATGCGGCATCGGCGCAATTGGCGGTTGATGAGATGCAATTGGTTGAATTTATTCCCAAATCAACGCTGATTATCGAAACGGATTTTGCTAATGAAGCCCATTGCCGCTATATTGCCGCGCAATTGGACGGCATAATTGGCGAGGTCAATTACAGCCAAACGGTTCAGCTGCCAGTGACGATTGCCAATGAACATATTGCCGAGATTCAAGAAAACTTAGGAATTTACGGCAAAGTAATTGACAATAATAGCAAGCAAAGCATTGAAAATGATAATTAAGCTATCATCTACCTTTAACAAAATTTTGATCGCAAATTAAAGTGCTAAGTTTCACGTGAAACTTTTAACAATTAAAAACAACCAAAAAGCTGTAACCATTTATGACAAGTTTTAACTATAAAGAATTTAAACCGCCGTTTTGGCTTGCCAATCCACACTTGCAAACCATTTTACCCAAGTTTATCGCGCCAACCTCACCAAATTACCGCCGCGAGTTGGTCAAAGACTCATTAAATGAAAGCGAAGTGGCTTACGATTTTGTCGATACCCCTGACATTCAATTAAGCGAAAATCAATTCCAAAAGCCGCTGCTGGTGTTATTTCATGGCATGGAAGGCAGCAGCCAAAGTCATTATGCAAGGGTTCTTGCAAAAGCCGCGCAAGCTCAAGATTGGCATTTTGTGGTGGTGCATTTTCGCAGTTGCGGCGGCGTTCCGGTTAAAGGTCGCGTGTTTTATAACGCTGGCGATACCGCTGAAATTGACCATGCGCTGCGTCATTTATCCCAAAGCTACCGGACGATATTTGCCGTTGGCGTGTCGCTTGGCGGTAATGCTTTGGCAAAATACATGAGCGATTTTGGTGATGATGCCATTTGTAAAGCTGCGGTTGTGGCGTCTGCGCCGGTTGATTTGCTCTCGGCGTCGCTTGCCATGGAGCGCTTTTTGGGTCGCCGCGTTTATACGCCGTATTTGCTCAATCCGATTATCGAAAAAGCGCTTGCCAATGATTTAAGTGAGGATGAAATCGCGGCAATTAAATCAGCGCGGCGAATGAGCGATTTTGACAATATTTTTACTGCACCGCGTCACGGCTTTCGCTCGGCAAACGATTATTATTATAAAGCGTCTGCGCTGCCGCATTTGATTCATATTGCTAAGCCCACCTTGATGATTAGCGCCAAAGACGACCCGTTTTTGGGCGTCACTGCCACCAAAGGTGACGTATCAAAAGATGTGACCTTAATTGATACTAATCACGGCGGTCATATCGGCTTTTTAACTTATCACGATAAAAAGTTTGATTTAAGCTGGTTGCCGAATACGGCGGTGAGCTTTTTTAAGGAAGCTGAGTTGTTAGTTTAGTTTTAATTACCAATCTCCGCCCGAAACTCTTTATAATCCGCCGCCGTCTGATTTACCGCCTCAATCATCGGCACGTGACCGACGTCCGGCATCAACAGCACTTTGGCATGCGGCATGAGTTGCTTCATTAAATATGCCGTTTCAGGTTTAATAACTTTATCCTCTTTTCCCCAAACCACAAGCGTTGGGATTTGCTGCGCCGTGATGACTTTAGCTCGCGCCTCGACGTTGTCGGTCACGACCTGCTCGATGATTTTGCGGTGTAAATCGCGGTTATTGATGTTGTCTTGCGCAAATACCGCTTGCACCGTTTTTGGGATAAATGGCGGCTTATTCATCACCAAATGATAAAGCGCAAAATACTGCTTGGTGTTGTCAATGACCAGCGGATTGTTGTCCGCCGTTGCGTTTTGGTAGCGCTCAAACAATCCTGCCGACCAAAACCCTGCGCTATCAAGCAGCCATAAGCTTTTTACCTCTCTTGGAAACATTGCGGCGTACGCCACGCTGATGCTGCCGCCCATGGAGTTGCCACCGATATGAATGCCGTTATTAAGATTTTTTTGCTTTAAAAATTCATTCAATCGCAAGGCTTGGGCGTCACTGCCGTAATCAGCGTCCATTGGTTTGCTTGAATTGCCAAAGCCGAGCAAATCTGGAATCAGTAAATGATACTCGCCCAATTTATCCGCAATTCGGGTGAAATTGTCTTTATTACCGCCAAAGCCGTGAATCAACAATAAAGGCGCGCCGTTTAAATTGCCACCTTCTAAGTACGCTATTTTATCGCCGGAATTAAGCGTTAAGCTTTTGGCTTCAAGGCTTGATTTATTGCGCTCAAAGTTGACCAGTTTTTGGGTGGCGTTAATGGTTAAGGGATTGGGCGTGGTGCAGCCGATTACCGACAAGCTGATCAGCGCGGCAAGGCTTAAGCGTTTAAGCGACATAAAACGTCCTTATTGATAAAAATTGGCAGCAAAAATAAAATTAGCGCGTGCTTTAAAGCTACAGTGTAACGCTTAGATTTGGCGGGGCAACGTTTAGACTTGTCTTTTAAGTCACTTTTTGGGTCACTTGTTTAAGGCACTTAAAAGCGCTCAGCAGCCGATATACTTTTTAGAAGGTAAGAATTACAGCTCTAATAAAGACGGCATTGGCGTTGTCCTTTATGATAAAGGCTTTCGCTTAATTTAATTCAATAAAATTTTTATAAACCATAACAATAAATGATGTAAAAGGATAATCCGTGAGTGATGCTGCCACCGCCCCCAAAAAATCGCGTGATTTGACCACAGGGTCAATCGCCAAAACCATGCTGTTATTTGCCTTGCCAACGCTTGGGTCGTCGGCATTGCAGTCGCTTAACGGATCAATTAACGCCATTTGGGTTGGTCAGTTTTTGGGTGAAAATGCGCTTGCAGCAACGGCAAACGGCAATATCGTGATGTTTATCCTGATTTCCTTTATTTTTGGCTTTGGCATGGCATCGACCATTTTGATTGGTCAAGCAATGGGTCGGCGCAACCCGATGATGGTTAAAAAAACTATGGGAACGGCGCTTGGCAGCATCATTCCGCTAAGTATTCTGATTGCAATTTTGGGTTGGCTATTTTCGCCCGCGCTGCTTGATCTGCTTGGAACGCCAGCAAGCGCGGCGGAGCTTGCGTTAACCTACCTTCGGATGATTTTTATTGCCATGCCGGCAACCTTAACCTTTACCCTTATCATGATGGCGCTTCGCGGAACGGGCGATTCAACAACGCCGCTTTGGTTTATTGGGTTGTCGGTGCTGATTGATCTTGTGTTATCACCGGTGCTTATTTCAGGAATTGGACCTTTTCCAGAATGGGGCATTTTTGGCTCAGCGTTTGCAACCGCTGTTGCCAACGTGGTGGCGCTTATTGGCTTGATCGTTACTTTATATTTTCGCCGCTCAGTGCTTGCGCTTAGCCTGCCTGAGCTGAAATTTTTACGTGCCGACCCACAAATTTTAAAGTCCATGATTACCAAGGGCTTACCGATGGGCATTCAGATGATTGTGATTTCATCGGCGGCGCTCACGATGCTGACTTTAATCAACCGCGAAGGCGTTCAAACCACCGCCGCGTATAGCGCAACCCAGCAGCTTTGGACGTACGTTCAGATGCCAGCGATGGCTTTGAGTGCGGCAGCTAGTGCGATGGTGGCGCAAAATATCGGCGCGAATAAGTGGGATCGCGTCCCTGACATTACCCGATGGGGACTTATTTTTAATTTGGTGTTAACCGGCGCGCTGATACTGGTGCTGACCATTTTTGATGAAGCCGCTTTGGGGCTATTTCTTGGCAGCGACAGCGATGCGGTTCCCATCGGTCGGCATATTCAACTGGTGGCGACTTGGGGCTATTTGTTTTTTGGGGTTGCTCAAGTGCTGTTTGGGACGATGCGCTCCAACGGCTACGTGATTTGGCCGCTGATTGTGATGATTATTTCCATGTATCCGGTGCGCTTGGGATTTGCGTTTGGGCTGTATCCGATACTTGGTGCAGACGCGCTTTGGTGGTCGTTCCCCGCCGGCATGGTGGCAACGGCGGTGATGGGCGCGGGGCTTTATTGGTACGGCGGTTGGCGAAAAGGCAAAATCTTACCTGCTACTGAAGCCGCGCAACATTCCGAAGAGTTTCGCATTGATACCGGAGCCAGCGCCTCAGGTCGCGAGCTGATGCCAACGACGGTTTGGAAGCGCTCACCGCTGCGACGCCGACTTAAAAACTTGCAGCGCCGATTGCAACGGCGCGTGCTAAGAAGAAAGATTAAACGGCGATCGCATGGCTAATTTATACAAGATTCACTAAGCCAAACGTTAAAATGCCCAAAGTAAAATTTACATTTTCATAAAGTTGTTTGGTTAAAACTCAACTTTGCCTCAGCCAATAAAAAATCTACGGCTGCTTTGGCGTGAATCACTGTGGTATCAAAAACGGGAATGGGACTGTCGGATTGGTTGATCAATAAGCCAATTTCCGTACAGCCTAAGATCACGCCTTCTGCCCCTTGATCGGCAAGCTTTGCAATCACTTGACGATAATATTGTCTTGATTCGTCATGAAACTGACCTTGGCAAAGCTCATCATAAATCACTCGGTGGATTTCCTTTCGCGACTCAAGATTAGGAACGATCACCTCAAGCCCAAACGCCGTTAACCGCGAGCGATAGAAGTCTTCTGTCATGGTAAATTGGGTGCCAAGCAGCGCCACCTTTTTTAGCCCTTTTTGGCAAATCGCGGCGGCAGTAGCATCGGCAATATGAATCAGCGGTAATCCTGTGGCGGCTGTTACCCTATCGGCAACTTTATGCATGGTGTTGGTGGCGATTAAAAGTCCTTGAGCGCCCGCTGCCTGCAAACGCTTACCGCTGTCTGCCATTATTTCACTCAGCGCTTGCCAATCACCACTGGCTTGTAGCTCACTGATCGGCGCCAAATTAAGGCTGTGAATCAGCAAATTTGCCGATTGCAAACCGCCAAGCTGAGCTTTGATGCCCTCATTGATTAATCGATAATACTGCTGAGTGCTCTCCCAGCTCATCCCGCCAATAATTCCAAGCGTTTGCTGCGTTTGAGGCATAACGTTTCCTTATTAAAATTGTTAGTATCGCCAAAATCTATTTAGCCTCATCGATAATATCACTTATAATCGAAATCTTTGCCTTTCAATACCGATTAAACAAAATCCTAATCGCCATTATGATTTTGGGAATAACCTGCTTATGACTGCTGAAAAATCCTTTAAATTTCGAACCCAGCGTAAATATTACCGCTTGATGTTCACAGGACTGATGGCGCTGATGATGTCGCTGATCATCTCAACCGTACTCATGCTGATTAAAGTTGGCTTTGTTGACGGCTTTTTTATGGAGCTGCTGCACTCTTGGGGATTGGCATTTTTGGTGGCGTGGCCAAGCGCTTATGCTTGCGCTTATTTGGTTCAAGAGCACATTTTAAGCCAGATTGAATTTTATTAAGTGTTATTAAAGCTGGCTTATTTGATTGTTAATTAACACTTTTTGACAAATAAAATGCTTAATTCTCGCTAAGATAATCCTTATCACCCTCACGATAAGGTCGGCAAAATGTCAAAGCGCAACCTTGAGCGATTGATTGCAAGCGGTGTGCTGCCGCCAAAACATGTTGATCAAGCCGCGATCAACCTTGGCATTTATCCTCATCCTTTTGCTTGGCAGCGCTTTTTTGAAGTGACACTGTTAGCGGTAGGCGTGGTGGCGATTGCCTTTAGCCTGATATTTTTTATTGCCTTTAACTGGTTTGATTTGGGCAAAATGGGCAAATTTGCACTGGTTGAAGGCGCGTTAGTCTTCACCCTTATTTGCTATTTGGCGCTCGTTTGGCTAAAAAAAGCTTCGTTACTACAGCAATTATTGTTGCTTGCTGCAAGTCTGATTACCGGTGGTCTATTAGCGCTTGTCGGTCAAGTTTACCAAACGGGCGCGGACTCATGGCAGCTGTTTGCCATTTGGTCGGCGCTGATTATTCCTTGGGTACTCATTGCCCGATCTCCCATACTTTGGCTGCTTTGGCTTGGGCTGATTAATTTGACCGTGATGCTCGGTTTTGCCCCAACCTCAGGGCTGCCTGCTCTACCAATTTTCTTTTTTATCAATCCTATCTTTAGTAAAATGCTGCTGCTCACCTTGATGAACAGCGCGGCATTTTTAGTTTGGCTTATCTTTGCTGAACGATTGCCAATGATGATCCGCCAAGCAAACTTATCAGCTGTCAATCAAGACGCCCAACTTGACCATCAAAGTATGAATTTTGATCAAAAAAAGCCCACTGCGCCGCCCGTTCATTTGCATTGGAGCACCACTTTGGTGGGGCTATTGACAACAGGATTTGCCACGATACTTGCCAGCAATAGCGCGATTAATGATTTCAGTTTTGCCAACACCTTACTTGCTCATGTCATTTGGCTGCTTTGGCTTGGGGTGTTGTGGTATCACTTTTATATGCTTAAATTAAATTTATTGATGCTCACCTATTTTTGCGCCGCGATCGTTGCAGTAGTGATGGTTTGGAGTGCTAAGTGGCTTGATTTTGACTGGGAAATGGCAACGCTTTTTGTCATGGCGGCGATATTATTGATCATAAGCTCGCTTGCGGTGAGTTGGCTTCGGCGCTTATCGGCAGCAAGTTTGCGCGTAAGGAGGTCGTGATGATACCTTTTGAGCGCCAAGGTTTAACGACGGCTGATATGACCGAAACCCTCGACAAACTGGTCGAGGCAAAGCTCATTGACCCAGCCTCAAACGCCTTTGCGCAATTCAAAGCGGCTGAACTTAACGATGATCTAACCCTAGAGTCCACGCCTTGGTTTATTCAGCTGTTTTTTGGGTTTTGCGGTCTGGTGATCAGTGTGTTGTTGCTTGCGGCAATCGCGTTAATGCTGATAGCTTTAGATTTTGGGGAATCGACCGCGCTTTTTGTGACGGTTGCCATAATGCTGAGCGCGTTGGGTTATGTTTTGCTGACTCATGCCAGCCGCAGCTCGCCCTTTGTCACAGGATTGGCATTAAGCTTAGCGATCGGCGCTCAAGGCTATTGGCTCATGGCAATCGTTGATAATCAGGACAGTTTAGCCTTTCGAGTTGCCGCGTTAATGGTTGTTGAGCTGCTATTAACGGTAATTATGCCAAGCTTGTTTTATCGGTTGATTAGTAGCACGATTATGCTGGCAAGTTTGCTTTATTTATTAAGTATTTTTGGCGTAACGGCGGTCAGTTTGGCGCTGCTTGCGCTCATTTTTATCAGCACAACGCTTTTTTCCCATAAATTATTGACCATGTTGCCACCACGATTTTTGGCAAATGGCATCTCCGTTTTGCGGTCGCTCAGCTTTTCATCGGCAATCCTCTTAATGATTTCGGCAATGTTTTTCGTTGATATTGTATGGGATCTCATAGATGCTGATTCGGCAGTCTTTCAGCTGACCGACCCTGTGATGTTGATGCTATCGCAAGGATTATTAGCGCTGGTCGGCATTGCAGCGGCAATGATACTTGCCAAACGCTATACGATGCCTATTTCATCGCTGCCATTTTTACTTGTGATGATTGCCATTATCGCCCTTGGTACGCTGTCTTTTTGGGCATCAGGACTCTTAGCAATTGCGCTTGTGATCACGATCAGCTTTGCTAATAGCGAGCGTTTGCTGCAAGCGCTTAGCATGGCAACGCTGATCGGTTACGCCTTTTGGTATTATTATCAATTAGATACCTCCTTACTTGTCAAATCAGCTACGTTACTTATTCTAGCGATGGTTTGCTTATTTTTGCGGGCGGTGATTTTTAGCCCGCGGTTTCGCGGAGGTCACTCATGAGCCGCTGGTTTCGTGATTGGTTTGCGACCTCAACTTCTTCAGTAACGCGGCGTGGTTTGGCGATTTTTGTTGCCTTACTTGGATTGATGATTACCTTGAGCGTCGTCAATATTTCTATTGCAAAATATGAGTCGCAATTGGCAAACGGTCGCGTGGTGTTGCTCGAGCTTGCGCCCGTTGATCCGCGAAGTCTGATGCAAGGCGACTATATGGCGCTTGGCTATGCACTTGAAAACGATATTATCAACGCGCTAAGTCAGTCCGTGGCAAATCCTGTGGCGGATGATGCGGTTCAAAACGATTGGGAAAATGACGGTTGGTTTCGCCGCCCACTTCCTGAACAATTTTGGCATTATGACGGCTTTGTGATTTTAAGGCTTGATAAGCACCACGTCGGGCATTTTACTAGGCTTGCGGATGATTCTGACAAGGCAGGTAACAACGAAATCGCCCTGCGCTACAAAATTCGTGACGGCAGCATTTATATCGCCACCAACGCGTTTTTCTTTCAAGAAGGTCACGCTCAGGCATTTGAAGCCGCAAAATTTGGGCTGTTTCGGGTCAATGATAAGGGCGCGCCATTATTGCAATCGATGGTGACTGCGGATTTTGAGGTGATTGAGCCTGAAAAATAACCGCTAAATTTACGCGCATTTTATAAGCTGCCCTATAATCTTGGTATAATTTCAACTCTTTAAATGGGTGATGAGTTAGGGGTTGATGTTGAAAGTTGTGTCTTTTTTTGCAGGGGCAGGCGGTCTTGATTTGGGGTTTTCAAAAGCAGGATTTGAGGTAATTTGGGCAAATGAGTTTGACAAAGAGATTTGGTCAACGTATCGCTTAAACCATCCCAATACCATTTTGGATACGCGCAGTATTACCGAAATTCAAGCCGATGATGTTCCGGATTGCGACGGCATCATCGGTGGCCCGCCTTGCCAAAGTTGGAGTGAGGCAGGGGCGCTAAAAGGCATTGACGACAAGCGCGGTCAGCTGTTTTTTGATTTTATAAGAATCCTTGCCGCCAAACAGCCGAAATTTTTTGTGGCAGAAAACGTCAGCGGAATGCTGTTTAAACGCCACGATGATGCGTTAAATAACATCAAAGAGATGTTTAAAAATGCAGGAATTGGCTATGATTTGTCCTTTGCCATGTTAAATGCGGTAGATTTTGGCGTTCCCCAAGACCGCAAACGGGTGTTTTTTGTGGGAATACGCCGTGATTTGGGAATCACCTTTACCTTTCCTGAGCCGCTTGCTGAGAGGTTCAATTTAAAAGACGCCATTGACGATTTAAAAGATAGCGCCATTCCCGCGCTTGAGCTGCAAAATACCAATAAACAAGGCTGCAATATCCCCAATCATGAATATATGACTGGCGGCTTTTCTTCGATTTATATGTCGCGCAATCGGGTCAGAAGTTGGGATGAGCCCTCATTTACCATCCAAGCCAGCGGCAGACACGCGCCGCTACATCCGCAAGCGCCCAAAATGGTCAGTGTTGGCGTGGACAAACGCGAATTTGTTCAAGGTCAAGAGCACTTATACCGCAGGCTATCGGTCAGAGAATGCGCTAGAATCCAAACTTTCCCTGATGATTTTATCTTTGATTATCATAAAATAAATTCTGGTTATAAAATGATTGGTAACGCCGTTCCGGTGCAGTTGGCGTATCATTTAGCCAAGTCAATCAAACAGCAGATTGAAACGAATTAAACGCGAAGGTTATCAATGAATATTCTAAACTTGCTGATTAACTTATCTAAAACCACGAGCCTGACCGTCAATACGCTCTATAAAGGTAGCAACCGAATTAATAATGTCGGTGATGGCTTGGAAGAGTATCTTAAAGAAGCCATCGCAGGAACCTTTGATTTACCAATTCAAGAAAAATTAAGTGTTTTTCATAAGGTATTTTCTTACCAAGGCTCAAGCGCTCGGCCGCCTGATTTGATGCTTCGCGGGGGTGATGCTATTGAAATCAAAAAGACCGAAAACTTATTTGCTGAATTGCAACTTAACAGCTCGCATCCAAAATCCAAGCTTTATGCCGACAGTCCTTTTGTCAATAAGACATGCCGCGATTGTGAAACTTGGTCGAAGCGCGATATCATTTATGCCATTGGTCATGTCGATAAAAGTGATAAAAGCCTTAAGTCGTTATGGTGCGTTTATGGCAGCCTTTATGCGGCCGATGAGGACATTTATTCAGCGATAAAACATCAAATTGGTGACACTTTATCCACCAATCCTGCCTTAGAATTTAGCGAAACCAAAGAACTGGGGCGTTTAAATCGTGTTGACCCGCTCAAAATCACCAACATGCGAATTCGCGGTATGTGGTTGATTCAGCCACCCGTCAAGGTGTTTGATTATCTGTTTGACTATGACAGTGCGTTGAAATTTCAGGTGTTTTTACTCATTCCGGAAGATAAATACTTGTCTTTTGAGGCAAAAACTTTACATAAAATTGAGAACTTGCTTCAAATAGGCACTCTTGACAAAAAACTTGTAAAAGTAAAAGACCCGAACAACCCTGTGAATCTAATTTCGGCGGTTTGTATTGCTTTGAGGGTGGTTTAATTTTGTTATTTACAATAAGGCGTTAGTTCCCCAAATTTACCGACCATATAAGCCTCACGGCACAATTCTAGAATAGGTTTGTCACTCAAACTATCTGAATAGCCGTGTGAAAATACTAAATTTTTATCATAATAATTATAAAGCATGGTTTTTTTATGGTTATCAATACATCTTTCTTTGAGAAAATAAGAAAAGTACTGCTTTTTCATTGTTGAAGCGATAATATCTATGTTGCTATCATTCGCATAATTTGGATAAATCTTAGCAATGAGCTCAACAGGCGTTCCTGAAATGATGACTACTCTGCTTCCGTCTAAAATATGCTTTTGTAGCTTCTCATTTATGTTTTTAAAAATTGTATAATTTTTTTTAAAATGACCACAGAATTCATTAATTATAAAGTTTAATCTATATTCTGATATGCCCAAAAATAATAGAAACAATATGCCATTTAAAGGAGATTTAGCTTTGGGTTTAAGTGAATATAGAATAAAAGAAACAGCAATCATTGGAAGAAAAATTAAGCAATTAAAACGTCTTTTACTTATCGCAAATTTTATAAAAGCAACAAATATGTCTTCCCTGTGCAATGTTCCGTCGACATCAAAAAAAATATAGTTCAATTTATTTTCCTTTATTTATAGTTCGACATAAATTGAATAATATTTTATCTTATTACTTACAAAAAAACACCCAACCTCGTTGAGTGTTTTTTATTTAAAAATTAAGGGTAAAAATTATTCCCACTCAATCGTCGCCGGTGGCTTGCTTGACACATCATAAGTCACGCGCGAAACGTCCTTGATTTCGTTCATGATTCGGTTCGATACCGTCTCGATCAGCTCATACGGCAGATGGGCAAAGCGCGCGGTCATGAAGTCCACAGTTTCCACAGCGCGAAGGGCAATCACCCAAGCATATCGGCGACCATCACCGACCACGCCGACCGATTTGATCGGTTGAAACACCGCAAACGCTTGCGCGGTTTTGTCGTACCAGCCTGATTTTTCAAGCTCTTGCATAAAAATAGCATCGGCTTGGCGTAAAATATCCGCGTATTCTTTTTTGACCTCGCCCAAAATGCGAACGCCAAGACCGGGGCCTGGGAACGGATGGCGGTAAATCATCTTGTGCGGCAATCCTAAAGTAATGCCAAGCTTGCGGACTTCATCTTTGAACAAATCGCGGAGCGGCTCGACCAATTTAAATGCTAAATCGTCCGGCAAGCCGCCAACGTTATGATGGCTTTTAATCACATGCGCTTTGCCTTGGTGTGATTTTGCAGACTCAATCACGTCAGGGTAAATCGTCCCTTGCGCTAAAAATTCGATTTCTTTGCCATCGCTGCTATTGCTGATGTCGCGAGCGCTGTCGGCAAAGACGTCAATAAAGGTTTTGCCGATGATTTTGCGCTTGGCTTCAGGGTCGGTTTCCCCTGCCAGCGCCGTTAAAAAGCGCTCTTCAGCGTCAACGCGAATGACTTTGACGCCCATATTTTCGCTAAATACTTGCATGACTTGGTCGCCTTCATGCAATCGAAGTAGTCCAGTATCGACAAATACGCAAGTCAATTGATCGCCAATGGCTTTATGCAAAAGTGCTGCCACCACCGAGCTGTCAACGCCGCCGGATAAGCCAAGCAGAACTTGTTTTTCACCGATTTGTTCTTTTAACTGCTCAACGCGCAAGTCAATGATGTTGTCCGGCGTCCAATCACCCGCGCAGCCGCAAATCTCGTGGACAAAGCGACCAAGCAGCGCTTCGCCTTGCAAAGTGTGGGTGACTTCGGGGTGAAACTGCAAACCGTAATAGTGGCGTGACTCATCTGCCATAATCGCAATTGGGCAGCTTGGCGTTGAGGCGATGATCTCAAAGCCTTTTGGGGCGTCAATGACTTTATCACCGTGGCTCATCCAAACGCTTAAGCTGTCTTTACCATCTTCGATGCCGCGAGTCAGCGCCGAGTCTTGAGTTAAGCTGATGCTTGCTGCGCCAAACTCATGAATGTCGCTGGCGTGAACCTTACCGCCAAAGCGCTCTGCCATTGCCTGCATGCCATAGCAAATGCCAAGCACCGGAACGCCAAGCTCAAACACCGCCTCATTGATCCGCGGGCTGTCCTCAACGTGAACGCTTTCAGGACCACCGGATAAAATGATGCCTTTGGCGCCAAAATCTTTGATGCGATTATCTTCAATATCAAACGGGAACATTTCACAAAATACGCCAGAATCGCGGACGCGGCGGGCGATGAGCTGGCTGTACTGCGAGCCAAAATCAAGGATGAGGATTCGGTCTTCTTTGATTTCGGGGATGTTGCTTTCGGGGGTCGTCATAGCAGAGTCCATCAATAGAGGGTTATAGAAAATCTGGGTCGCTTATTTTACCAAGTTTCAGCAAGGCGAGGGTTATTAGATGCCAAATTATTCTTAGTTATTTGGTTTAAGGTAAAAAAGCAAAAGACTAATTACAATTATAAAGTGATAAAGCCATAAATTAAGCTAACCGAAACCCACATTTTCCAGCGCAATTGATTGATTTTTAACATTAGGGCTTTATTCCGTTAAAGGCAATTTGCAGCCGCTTTAACCCCTCAACAAGCAGCGCTTGCGGACACGCCACGTTCAGCCGCATTTTAAGGTGACCCTCATTGCCGTATTGGATACCAGAGCTAAGCTCAACTTTTGCCGCTCGAAGCTGATCATAAAGCGCTTGGTCATCTTGACCATAAGCCGCACAATCCAGCCAAATCAAATACGACGCTTCTGGTCGCATGACCTTAATATCAGGCAAATGTTCCGCCAAAAAGCGTAACGCTACGTCAATATTGGTCTCGATATAAGCCAGCACCTGCTCAAGCCAAGCGCCGCCCTCTGAATAAGCGCTTTGGGTCACTTCATAAGCAAATAAATTCAGGTCATTCTCATCACTTAACCGCTGCTGATGGGCAATTTGTTCAGCCAATGCCAAATCTTTAGCAAAAATCATCGAGCTTTTGATTCCTGCCACGTTAAAGGATTTGGTCATCGAAGTAATACTTACTACCCTGTGATCATAGCCTGCCGCTAAGGTTAAAAAAGGGGTGAATTTGTGCGGACTCAAGGTTAAATCTTGATGAATTTCATCACTGACAATGGCGACATTGTGCTTTTTGCAAACCTCAAGCAGCGCTTTAAGCTCATCTTTTGACCAAACGCGACCGCCCGGATTGTGCGGATTGCAAAGTAAAAACAGCTTAACGTCATTTTCAATGATTTTGGCTTCAATATCTGCCAAGTCCAAATAATAGCGACCTTGAGCTTCTATTAACGGCGATAAAATAAGCCGCCGACCATTATCGCGAACCTTGGTCATAAAAGGCGCATAAATGGGATCATTGACCAGTACCGCGTCCCCCGCCTGCGTCCAAAGCCGAATCATCAGCGCCAAACTTGGCACGACCCCATAGGAAAACAAAATATTTTTTTGGTCAAGCCACAATCCATAGCGGCTGCCATGCCACTGAATAATCGCCTCATACAGCGGCGCGGTTGGTCGAGTGTAGCCTAGTACCCCATGATTCAAAACGCGCTGAATCGTATTTAAAATGGGGGGCGCGGCTTTAAAATCCATATCCGCGACCCAAAGCGCGATGGTGTCATCACGATAGTGCCATTTGAGCGATCCGGTGTGACGTCTGTCGATGATGTCGTCAAAGTTGTATAGCACCAGCAATTTCCTTCTAGCAAAAAGAGGGTTTAGGGTACAACATGATTGGGGACGTCGCCAATGGCTTTATTGATCAACTTTGATCACCCAACGATAGCCAAATGATACCCCGCCAAATCTGCTACAATCATCGATTATATTCCTATAATTGTAGCCCAAACCATGACCCGTAATCCAAGCCACCCTTCAAGCCACCACCGAAACCGCTCCCCTGAAACTCAAAAGCGACTGGGAAAGCTGCATCCGCGAAACCCGCACCAAGGTCGCTATGACTTTGCCGTATTGACTCAAGCCTTTCCTCCGCTTGCCGATCATACCATCAGCAACCCAAAGGGCGAGCCGACCATTGATTTTTCAAGCAATGCTTCGGTTCGAGTGCTCAACCAAGCGTTATTGGCGCATTATTACGGCGTCAAGTTTTGGGACATTCCGGTAGGCTATTTGTGCCCGCCGATTCCAGGTCGCGCCGATTATATCCATTATATTGCCGATTTGCTCGCGCAAACCACCCATATAAATGACGATAACACCCCGCCCATCGGCAAAACTATTCACGCCTTGGATATCGGTACGGGAGCGAGCGCTATTTATCCGATTATCGGTAGCCAAAGTTACGGTTGGCGCTTTACGGCCTCCGATATTGATCCGGTTTCGGTCAAGACGGCGGCGCTGATTTGTGCCAGCAATCCTAAGCTTAAAAGTAATATCAAAGTAAAATTGCAGCCGGACTCGCGGTTTATTTTTAAAAATATCATCGGTCGCCAAGATTATTTTGATGTGGTGGTTTGCAACCCGCCGTTTCATGCCTCACTCGCCGAAGCCATGGACGCCAATAGCCGAAAACAAGCTAATTTGCAAAGACACCGCGCTAATAATGACCATGAAAAAATCAGCAAAAACGCTTCCAAAAGCGCCAATGCCGCGCAAAATCTCAACTTTGGCGGTCAGCATCAAGAGCTTTGGAGTCAGGGCGGCGAGATTGCTTTTTTGACCAAAATGGCAAAGGAGAGTCAAGATTTTGCAGGTCACGTGGGCTGGTTTACCACGCTGGTGTCAAAGTCTGAAAACGTGAAACCGCTGCAATTGTTATTAAATCAATTGGGAGCCGCGCAAGTTCGCATTATTGACATGAGCCAAGGTCAAAAAAACACGCGGGTGATGGCTTGGCGATTTCAAACAGCGGCTGATCAATAAAAAGTTTCACGTGAAACAAAAGCTTAATGGCTTTAGTAATCCACCTTAAAGTTGAGCTTTTGGTAAAAAGTCCGACCAAGTGGCTTTAAGAGTTTGGCTAAAGCTGTCATGATCCGCCAGCGACTCATAGCTGATAAGCTGCCTTGACATGGCGTCATCAAGCAGCTGCAACTGCTGATAATACCAAAGCGCTTTTTCGTGGTCGTGATCGCCGCTTGACTGCGCCAAAGCTTGCTGCAGTAAACTTCTATAAATCACCACTTGGGTCAAATAAGCGGACTTTGGCACTTGGGTTAATAACAACTGCAACTTATCTTTTGAAATTTGATTGAGCGCCGACATCATCTGAACGGCGGTATTGTTGGCAAGCTTAATCTCATCTAAGGCAAACAGTAGGATCAGCTTTTCTACCACGTCTTGATGCGACTTTGCTTGAATGAGCGCTTGCTGTTGCCAATAATCGCGCTTGTCTTTTGGGACCATTTGCAAAATGGCTTGCAAGCGCTTAGGGCTTGGATCAATCTCAAACGCTTCTGCCATGATAGCAAGCTTATGATCGCTGGCATCTTGCTTGCCATAAATCTTGGTCAACCAATCAAGCCTTGCCACTTGGCTTGGTTTGTCTTGAACCGACCAAACTTCATTTAAATAATAAATTGCCCGATCAAACACATCAAAGTCATAAAAAAATTGCAGCATTCTGGCAAGGGTTTTATTTTCTAGTCCTGATTTGGCGTAAAGGGTCAAAAAATTTTGTTCAAAAAGAGCCGCATCTTTAGTGGCAGCCGATAAGGCTTCGATGCGTTGGCAAATCAGCGTTATCGCCAAATTATTTTGCGGCTTTTGCGCTAAAAGCTCGGTCAAATCCGCTTGATAACTACTTAATAACGCTAAAATATTGGCTTTTGGAAGCAATTTATAAATTCGGCTGAGCATCCGATCCGTCACACCAAAATGATCGCAATCGACAAGCTGTTTTACACTATCTTGCCAGCTTTGATTGAGACTGATCATTGCAGCGCGATCAGAACGCAATTGCTGCTTGTCACTTTGCAAGCAGCCTCTTGCCGTATCAAGCCAAAGCTGAGCGATTTGCTGATATTCAAAAAACACATCATTATTATCAAAAGTTACTTCAGTATTATTATTGCGGACTTGCGCCAATAGCTCATCGGCGGATTGCAAAAGCTGAGCTAAAAGCTGCAAACAGCCAAAAGGTTGCGCATTTTTTAAGCTCATGATGCGATAGGTCAGCTCATTAAGATTGGCAATCAGGCTGTTTTCATCCCAATGCTCAAGCGAATGGGTTCGCAGTTCTTGAATGCGAAAGCTTAAGCTGTCCGTGGTTTTTGGGTCATAATATTGCTGAAGCAGCTCATCAATTCGCAGATCCAGCCTGTCATCCAAACCATAAATATTGGTAATAAAATCAATCAGCGCGCTTGGTTCAATAAAGCTTAACCGCTCGCGGTCACGTTGAGAAAGCATAGATGCTCCTTACTTTGCAGCTTGTCTTATTATACTAAATAGCGCCCTAAAATTAAAAAACCGCTTTCATGTAGAAAGCGGTAGCGGTTATGTTACTTAATGATCAAGGCTTTTATAGCGCCTTTAAACATAGTGCGTTTAATCATAGTGCGTTTAAATATCAAGGTTTGACACGCTCAGCGCGTTTTCTTCAATAAAAGCGCGGCGCGGCTCAACATGATCGCCCATAAGGCAGGTGAACATATGATCAGCAGCAATCGCATCTTCAATGGTCACCCGAAGCATGCGGCGATGCTCAGGGTCCATGGTGGTGTCCCAAAGCTGATCGGCGTTCATTTCGCCAAGACCTTTATAGCGCTGAATGGCAAGACCACGGCGGGCATCAAGCATCATTTGTTGCCATAAGTGCTCAAAGTCACGGATGGCGATTTGGCGCGCGGTTCCGGATTGCTCTTTTTGAATAAAAGCGCTGTCGGTTAACAAGGTGTTCCACTCGCCTGCCAAGCGAAGCAGCTTGCTATATTCAGCGGACGCAATAAAGCTGGCATCGAGCAAATAATGCTGCGCCAATTGGTGAATATAAATGGTCACTCGCGGTAGCCACTGCGCTTTATCAGACAACAACGTGCTGTTATTGCTGCCTAAATTCAAGCTGAGCATCGATTCTGGCTGATTGCTGCTGTCCGTTTGATCATGGATATTGACCAGCTCAATCTCAGGCTGTAGCTCTGCGCCAAAATGGTTGAGTTTGGCTTGAAGCTGCTGACTCCATGACTGCATTTTGTCTTGATCAAACGTCATTTCCAACGTCAGCTTTTCCGTGGCGGTCAGCGCATCAAGCAATACTGCCGGATAGCGAATTTGCAATCGCGCTTTAATCAGCTGCGTTTGGTTATAATCGTTCAATAACTGCTCAAGCGCTTGCCCTGAAATCGCAGGAGCATCAGCGCTAATATGAAGCTTGGTATCGTCAATCGTTGAGGACAATAAATAAGCTTTAAGCGCCTCATCGTCTTTTAAATACAGCTCTTGGCGACCTTTTTTCACCTTATATAGCGGCGGCTGAGCAATATAAATATAACCGCGCTCGATCAGTTCAGGCGTTTGCCGGAAAAAAAAGGTCAAAAGCAGCGTTCGGATATGCGAGCCATCAACGTCCGCATCAGTCATGATGATGATTTTGTGATAGCGAACTTTGTCCGGATTGTAGTCATCAGGACCAATACCGCAGCCAAGCGCAGTAATCAGCGTTCCAACTTCGGCAGATGACAGCATTTTGTCAAAACGCGCGCGCTCAACGTTTAAGATTTTACCTTTTAACGGCAAAATGGCTTGCGTTTTACGGCTGCGACCTTGCTTGGCACTACCGCCTGCTGAGTCCCCCTCCACAATGTAAAGTTCTGACAGCGCAGGGTCTTTTTCTTGGCAATCTGCCAATTTTCCTGGAAGCCCTGCAATGTCCAAACTGGTTTTACGGCGGGTCATCTCGCGAGCTTTTCGAGCCGCATCACGGGCGCGCGCCGCATCAATAATTTTACTGACAATAGCTTTGGCAGCATTGGGATTTTCAAGCAAATAGTCGTTAAATTTGTCATGCATGGCAGATTCAACTGCCGATTTGACTTCACTTGAGACCAATTTATCTTTGGTTTGGCTTGAGAATTTTGGATCAGGAACTTTGACCGACACAATCGCCGTTAAGCCTTCACGAGCATCATCGCCGCTGATGGCTACTTTTTCTTTTTTAAGCATATTTTCGCGGTCCATGTAGCTGTTCAGACCGCGAGTTAATGCCGAGCGAAATCCCGACAAATGCGTTCCGCCGTCACGCTGCGGGATGTTGTTGGTAAAACAAAGCACTTTTTCGTTATAAGTGTCCGTCCACTGAAGCGCCACTTCCACGCCAATGCCGTCATCTTGACTGCTGATAAAATGAAACACGTCATTGATGCCGTCTTTGCCCGCGTTGATATAGCTGACAAACTCCAAAAGACCGCCTTTGTGCTCAAACTCATGGCGCTTGCCGATGCGCTCATCGGTCAACACAATGCGAACGCCAGAATTTAAAAACGACAACTCGCGCAAGCGTTTTGCCAAAATATCATAGTCAAAAATGGTGCTGCTAAACACTTCCGCGCTAGGATAAAAGCGAATTTGCGTTCCAGTTTTTGGCGTTGGCTCAAGTTTTGTCACCTCGCCATCAGGAACGCCATCGGTGTAAGTTTGCTGATAATGAAAGCCTTCACGCCAAATGTTCATTTCAAGCTTTTTGGACAGTGCATTCACCACAGAAACGCCAACGCCATGAAGACCGCCGGACACTTTGTAGCTGTTGTCATCAAACTTGCCGCCCGCATGAAGCACCGTCATGATCACCTGCGCCGCTGATACGCCTTCTTCTGGGTGAATATCCACCGGAATGCCGCGACCATTGTCCATGACGCTTACCGACTCATCTTCGTGAATGATGATGTCAATTTGGTTACAGTGACCGGCTAACGCCTCATCAATTGAGTTGTCCACCACCTCAAAGACCATATGATGAAGCCCCGTGCCATCATCCGTATCCCCAATATACATCCCCGGACGCACGCGAACGGCTTCAAGACCACGAAGCACGCGAATGTCTTTTGAGCTATAATCCGAGCTTGGGGCAATCGCTTCAGGAGCACTAGATTGAGCTAAACCTTCAGAATCTTGCTCATTACTATGGGTCGCAAATGACTCACTCATACGTCTTCCTTAGTCAATCCTAATTTTTGCCCGCGCCATTATTTTTTAAATCAAATTGTGAAATTCAGCTTTTTAAAAATAATCAACAAAATCAAAGCATTGACAGCAATTTTTTTGCCATCAATCCTCAAGGTTGTGATTAAAAAAAAGCAGAAGCGCTTGCAAAAACGAGATGAAAAATAAAGTCTTATTTTAGCATTTTTTTGCTGCTAAGTCACTGTTTACGCATGAATTTAAGCGCAATGAGCCAAAGACGATTTTAAAAAAATAGAGGAAAATTAAAGCAAAAATGAAACTCGAAATAAACATCAAAATGCGATTTATCGCGTCTAAAAAAACTATTTAAAACGGCAAAATTTGCCCATGTTTCACATGAAACAATTGAGCTTCTGACCAATAATGTTCAATCAAAGGCAATATCTCATCACTAAGGCTGGTAATAAAAATTTGACAGGGCAATTTAGCAAGGGTTGATAACAACACCTTAACCGCATTGTCATCAAGCTCAGCGGTAATGTCATCAAGCAGCACCACAGGCGTTGCCGATAGCGCCCCTAGCTCCGCTGTTAGCAATAACGGCAATTGCGACAATTTTAGCGCCGTAATGAGCAGCTTTTTTTCACCGCGAGATAAGACGTTTGCTGCTTGCTCTTTTAAGATTGGCTTTGCTTTAGCGATGGTTTCTTGAGAGGCATTGGCAATATTTTGCTCAGCATCATTTTCGCTATCGGTTATGGCAACACTAGCAATATCGTCTGGCGTTTTTCCTTGCGGCTCATCGGCAATTGAGCGCCAATGAACATGAATATCCGCACGGTGACTGCCAATTCGAGAATATCCCAATTGCAAATCTTGCACTAAGCGCTCCGATAACTGCTCGGCAAGCGGCAAGCTTGAGTCAAATCCTGATGAATAACTCAAGGTCAATTGGTTGGCATAACTTGGCAAAAGCTTTGCCATTGTGTCTTGAAAATAAGGCTGCCAAGCTTCGAACACTTGTCGCCGATAATGATCAATCAACGCCGCATGATTTGACAGTCCACTATCCCAAGACCGCAATTCAGAAAGCTGAGCACTTGATAAAGGTTTAGGGTGTTTGAGCAATTGATTGCGCTGTTTAAGCAAGCGCTGATAGGCAAGCCACTGCGGATGAAAACCAGGTTTCATGTGAAACACAAGCCAATCGAGCAATTGCCGCCGCTGTGAGCTACCTTGCTCAAGCATTTCCATAGAAGAGGGGTCAATCAATAACGTCGGCAGCTTTGCCGTTAATACGCTTTGGTTGTAAACATTGGCATGGTTAAATCGCAGTGTCGTGGTTGCATCCAGCTGCTTTTGAATCGCAAGGCTTGTGCCATCAACAAGGCTGGCAAATACCGTCACTGAACTTTGATGATGCTCAATATAGCGCTTTGGCTGATGGTGACGAAAGCTTTTACCGCGCGATAATAGAAAAATGGCTTCAAGGCAGGACGTTTTGCCGCTGCCATTGGCGCCGATAAATATATTGCACGCTTTTGGCGCAAGTTGAACCTGAGTCAAATTGCGTAAATGGCTGATCTGTAAGCGCTCAATCATAGCAATGGGTCATAAGAACTTTGCTTAAAATCAGCAAATTAAAGGCGCATCGGCATGATGACAAATTGATGCAGCTCATCACCCAATTGATTAACGAGCACAGAAGCATTTGATTGGCTCATTTGCAACTGAACCTCGCCGTCAATCACCCCAAGAACATCTTGTAAATAAGCGGCGTTAAAGGACAGTTCAATGGCATCG